>ERZ869983.358-NODE-358-length-15552-cov-6.200000_pt1 | contig 15552 bp, 7 predicted proteins | sample MGYA00521106_ERZ869983 | MGnify/ENA primary metagenome ERZ869983 (study PRJEB32232, sample SAMN07284972) | human gut metagenome | biome: human-associated habitat; material: feces | host: Homo sapiens | place: Tanzania | collected 2014-04-05 ...
AACTTCTTAAATCTTTATTAAATCTTTTTTTGTGCTATACTAAAGATAACAAAGTATATCTTACATACACGAGGTAATCATATGTCAACAAACGAAAAAAACAGATTCAGCACCCTTCTTGAAGAATTAATCAGTATTTCTGGTGTAAAAAATTCCGGACTTGCAAAGGCATTACAGTATGATGCCAGTTATATCAGCAAATGGGTCAGCGGGCGTCTGCTCCCAACAGAAAAAACAAAGAAAAAGATTCTTTCCGGTCTAAGTCATGAGATTGTAAACCAAAGTACTTCTGAAGGACTTGAAAATTTATATGCTAATTATCAGGTTTCATTTCCAGAAGAACTTGAAAATGTTATTTATGATAACTTAGAAATCGAATATGACTACGTTACAGATCTTCAAAATACCTGTGGTTCTCTAATCGCACCTGATGTGAGCTTTTTTGCATCTTTAAGCCCCGCTCAGTATATTACAAAGATGCAACATCCCGTACTTAGACGAGTAAAAATGCTTGATATCATGGCCGAGATGGATCTTTTAAAATTAAACCACGAATACCGCTTACAAATTATGCAAGGTGATGTCCATCGAAAGTTATTGCATACCTACCCAGATGTTCATTTCTCTCTTGTCATCGACCTGTCTCTAAATAAAATTGATTATATTTATGATTCAATTTTCATAATGAACATGCTTTCTGCCATGTCTCAGGTGGATTTTTATTTATACCAAAATCAACAAGCTTCTGGACGAATGATTTTTACAGTCAAAAATGATTTTATGATTTCTGCTCTTCTTGTAAATCCTGACCGTTGCATGTCAGTTGCAGTCAGCAGTAATGCGAAAAACTGCAATCCAATCTATCACGGGATCAAAGACAGATGTACTAGAGAATCTTTACTCTGCCGAAGAACAAGCATGGAAGAGATGCTTTCCTCTCACGATTATATGCATTCCATCTTGTCTCTTCATTCAAAATGGGGAATCGGTCACATGACAGAGCATTTCCTGCCAGATGATCTGTTTCATGAAATTCTTGATTTACTTAAAAGTAATAACGATAAATTGTTCTTTGATGAAGATCACCTTTGTTATCTTCATTCTATGACACAAAGAACACTTGCGGAGTCAGAAATTGATCTTTTTATTTACTGCCAGGCATTATCAGATCTTGTAGTTGATGGAAATCTTGATTTTTACGACCAGAAAGTTCATCTTACTTTATCACAGAGAAAAAAGTACTTCAATCATTTACTATATGTATTTGAGACGAATTCCAACCTTACCTTTAAACTTGCAAAAGAACCAATGATCCTTGATTTCAAATATCAAACTAATCAATGTATCTTTTTGTCGGACCAGTTTTCTTATATTCGATTAAACACATATAACTGGGCAAATAATCTTGCAATCATTAATCATCCAAACCTTAAACATATGTTTGACTGTTTTTTTAACACGGTATGGAATGATGCAACTAGTGAACTTCTCTGTGATTACAGTGAAATACATTCATTTTTCGTCCATATCATTCAACAAATCAATATTTTATCAGAAATATAAATCATAATTTACTTTTTATACAACTGCAACATGTGATAAAACCGTTATTTTTTCATGTTGCAGTTGCTTTTTGTATAAAAATCAAAAAACGTCATTTTTTATCAAGTTTATTCTTATCAATTCATTCTTTTCTATGATAAACTAGAATTCAGCATTTAATTAATTATTATTTTTATACAAATAAATTAATGCAAAAACTAGAAAAGAGGTTGTTATGATGAGTATAAAACAAAAATTGACTGGAAAACCAAGTATTGATCGTCCATGGATGCAATATTATCCACAGGAGATGATTGAAAATCTTACTGTTCCAAATTCTACAGTTTATGAATATTTAATGGATAATTGTCCAGGTGATGATGTTGTTGCCATTCACTATTATGGACGTGACATCACATGGAAACAGATAAAAGAAGAAACAGACAAAGTCGCACGTGCTTTAAAAGCTGTTGGTTTTGGTAAAAATGATGAAATTCCTATGTTCCTAAAATCTGTGCCTGAATTTATCTTCCTACTTTTAGGTGCAGAAAAAATCGGAGCTTCCTTACTTTGTCGAGATAATACAATTGAAGAAAATGTCGCAGCTGTCAAGAAAGCTGGAGCAAAAATAATTTTTGCTCATGATTTTCTTTCACAGGAAGATTTTAACAAATTCCGTGCTTGTGGTGTCCGTGAAGCAATCCTTTTAAGCCCACTGCGCAGTGCTGACAAGTCAACTCTTCCTGATTACAGCTGGGATTTCTTAAATTCTCAATATACAGATTATCCTGCTTATGGTCCTTGTACTATGACATGGGATGACTTCCTTGCATTAGGCGAAAACTACACCGGGGAGGTAGAAGCACCTAAAGACATCCATCGTCCTTTATTCCGTGCATACACAAGTGGATCTACAGGTCCATCTAAACAGGTAGTCCATTCTGCGTTTTCTATGGTTGGTACCGTACAGCAAATGAACTTCTACGGTTCTTCTGATCAATTTCGTCCAACATGGATGGTAACATTATTGCCACCATCTCTGGTTGCTGTTGTTGTTTCTATGGTATTATTGCCACTTGCATCCAACAAACTATTGATCCTTTGCCCATTTGTTGCAGCTGAGGATGTTGACCTTGAGATGATGCGCTATCGTCCAAACTGCTGGCCACTGATTCCAATGTTTATCGAGCTTGTTATGCGCAATGGAAGAGTTCCTGACGACTATGATCTGTCTCATTTAATCTCTGCTGGTGCAGGATGCGAAGCATACAATAACAACCAGTTAGAACGTGCTCAGAAGTTCTTAAATGACCATAACTGTAAAACACGTTTTACCGCTGGATATGGGTGCAGTGAAGCAGGATCTAACATGAGTCTTCCTATGTCCGCTCATCCAATTGGAAATGGAAACGTTGGAATTCCTATGCCATTGACTACAATCTCCATCTTCCAACCAAATACAGAGGAAGAATGTACATATAATCAGTTAGGTGAGATTTGCCAGTCTGGTCCTGGAACAATGCTTGGATATGACAATAAGAAAGCAACTGATAACGCAATCAAACTCCATTCTGACGGTAAAAAATGGCTGCATACAGGCGATATTGGTTATATGACAGAAGATGGAACCATCTTTGAATTGACACGAGGAAGTGCTCCTCGTTATGGCGGAGGAGATCTTGCGACACTTCCAATGGAAAATCTGCTTGCTGATGCGAAAATTGAAGGAATTGATGACGAATTCTTTGTAATCATTCCTGATGAGGAACATCATCGTTGCTTCTTACCATATCTATTTGTAGTTTTAGAAGATGGTTACTCAGTTGACGATATCCGTGAAAAAGTTACCGAATGTCTGGAGCCATATATGTATCCGGTTGATATCATTGAACTTGAAGAACGTCCATTCTTCCATTTCAAGACAAATCGTATTGGTTTGACAAATGATATTTTAAATGGCAAATTCGAATAAATAAAAAAGTCGAAACACTTTGCTTTTATATTATAAGTGTTTCGGCTTTTCCATTTATTATTTATTTTACTGTGATTTTCACTCGTGCTTTCTTTTTACCTCCAATCACTGTAATCACACAAGTTCCCCTTTTTTTTGCTGTAATCTTTCCTTGGTTACTCACTGCTGCAATCTTGCTCTTAGATGTTTTATAAGTAATTTTTTCATTAGCTTTCGCCGGGGTTTTCTTAACTTTCAATTGATAGTTTTTCCCTATTCCCCGCAAAACTACAGTTTTTACATTTGGTTTTAATTTCTTGATCGCAACTTTTTTTTGTACTGTAACTTTGACTTTCGCGCTAGCTCCACTCTTCATTATTACTGTGATGTAACAGATACCTTTAGATTTCGCAGTTATTTTTCCATTTCTATCCACTGTTATAACCTTTTTATTCGATGAAATCCATTTGGATATAGAATCTGAACTAATCTTTTTAGTAACTACTAATTTGTATGTATTCTCAGCAATAAGCGTAAGAGTCTTTTTGGATAATGAAACATCTGCTTTTTCTACCGTCACTACACAATTTAATTTCATATTGCTCTTTGTTGTTACTGTAATGACCACTTTTCCTGGTTTTTCTCCATAAATCTCATTTCCCTTAACACGGACAATTCCATTCTTTGCTGCTTTTAAAGATTTTATATAATCATTGGGATAATTAGAATTTAAATCTATTTCTTTCCCTTCTGTAACATGGACAGTTAATTCCGTCTCTTCAAGAGATACATCCGGAGTAAGCCTTGCTATCATCTTTGCACGATTATCATTATAGAAATTTCCTTGAAATTTACATTTTGCTGTATATTCCTCTATTCCTTCTTCAATACAGTTGCTTTTCTTAATCACTTTAGATGTTACTTCGCATTCAACCTTCTCTATATTTCCACACGATGAACAAACAAAAGAAGCCTCACAGCTTTTCTTATCATCACTCCATATAAATTCCGGCTTCTTATAGTTATGTTCCAACGCATCAGAAACCACCTGATTACAGAATGTACAACGGTATTTTTTTACTTGGGAATCATAGATATAATGATGATCTACTTTATCATCTGTCACTTTGCAAGTTCTTTCTTTAATTCTTCCACAAACTTTGCAACGTTCTTCACTAAATCCTTTTCGTAAACAAGTCGGGGCTACTTTCACCGTCTCATACTCATGATCATCACCAATCAAATGCGTCATATCAATCATTTCTTTTGCATTCGCACATTTTTTAAATTGTGCATTATTACATGCGATTGTTTCTCCTAAAGATCCATAATAAGGAACATAATTTAATACTTCTCTCTCATAAGAATACATACCACTCAAATTAGTTGCAAGAGATACATACATCTTCCCATCATCCTTAATCGAAAGACCTGCAATCGGATGTTCTACAAAATTGTAATTTGTATTATCTCCGGCTTTATCTGTCAAAAAAAAGCCTTCTCTGATTGGTGATATTGTATTATCTTTTTTAATATATAATTTATTATATTCCTTAATCTTTACTACACTTGCATCTTTCAGAGAATAAGCATAAATCTTATTTCCAAGATTAAAATATAAACTTCCATTATATAAGCTGGCACTATGCTGCAATGCTGGGTAAACCTTATTATAAACAATATCTCTTTGATATTCTTCTTTGATTTCCTCATTCGTTTCCATCAAAGTACCATCTGTGTTATAAATCTGTCCTGATTCATAATCAATTAAAGTTTGCATTTTCCCATTCTCTCTCTGACGCATTACAAGTTGGTCTTTTTTATCAATATACTTATAATTTCCAATAGCTCCAGACACTTGGCTTTCTGGAACCACCTGAGGTTTTACATAATACCAGGCTTGATTATCATGAGATATCTCTGAAGAAACATTCGTATACCATTCATTACTATAATTAGTATCTACACATTTTTCCTTATATGCACCATCAATCTTATTTGAAGGTAGATTCAACCAAGTTTCCATATTATCTTCTGTATACAAAAAAAATCTATGGCTACAATTTCCATCTGTTTGAGTTCTTAATCTAGCAACCTCATCAATCTTGCTATCATCAAAACTCGGGTCTAAATAATACCACTTCCCATTTATTTTAACAACATTCATATAATGAGGATTTCCATTTGTGTACTTAGAATAATCTATAATGTAATCATCATCAACTTCTTCCTTTGTCTTCCATGTTCCATCTGCATGTTTATAAATCTCCGGATGCATATTTTGAACTAGATAAGCATATGCTGCAGCGTACCCTAAGCAAATCGCTTTCTTATTATTTAATGCACCAAAAACTGTACTGGATAAAAATCCGCTGCCACCATTTCCGTTTTCTTCTAAATAATCTGTATCAAACGAAGTACGATTTGCCAACGCATCATGTACAACAAGCAACTTCTCAATTTCTGACATATTATCATCTGTCTTGGAAAGAATTTCATCTTTGATTTTCAAAAGATTCTCCCCATAATTCTTCACATACATTTCAAGGCTATATTTTATGCCTAATATTGTCTGATCTAACTGATTCAAATTCAAATTATCTTCATCAAGCTCAGCCAATTCTATGATTGCCCCCAATGGAGTCTCTTCCGTATCTTTATCTGCAAAATATGGAACTGCAACACCAAAATAATCTGGATTTGCCTCATAATACTTCTGCAATTCGACATAGTCACTGATCACCTGTTGTTTTAGTTTCTCTTGTGAATCATCTGTATCTGTCTTTTCCTCTATCTCATTAATTTCACTGATCACAGATTTTAAACTTTCATCTGTCTGTACTTTGATTGTCTGTACAGAACCACTCTCATCTGTTTGATAAGTACATTCCATCAAACCTATTGTTCCGTAATCTTTTTGAAGTTCCGTTACTATTTGCTTTGTTTCAGTTTTATTAAGCTGATATTGTGAAATATCTATCGATGTCTTTCCATCTTTTCCAAACAACTGCTGCTCGATTACTTCTTTCGCTTCAACACTTGCCTGTACATTCACATGAGTATTTGGAAAATTTAAAGATAAAAAGACAAACAATACCATCATAATCCCCTTTTTTATGATTTTACTTAGTTTCATCTATAAACCTCCACAAACAAACTCCGATCACAACAAATAAGTGTAATCGGAGCGTGTTCATCTCATGTTATTTTTTAATTTTAACTGATTTTTGTTTGCTCCATGCACTATAATATGTTACATTAGAGACTTTCTTGTAAGATCTGATTCTTACTTTATACGTCTTACCTTTTTTCAATTTACTAATCGTCTTTGTCTTAGCTTTTGATGAAGCTTTGACTGTCTTAGCTTTTGATTTACCAGTTACATATTCAATCTGATATCCTGTAGACTTAGAATTCTTCGCCCATTTAATGTATGCCTTCTTACCTTTTTTATTTGTAAGGCTTGAGACTTTCATTGTACTTAAACGATATCCTGTCTTAACAGATGAATCTGCACTTGATACTGTCTGGTTTCCATTATAATATGTTACAACTTTGTATACATATTTCTGACCATTCTTTGTTGCTTTCTTATCACTGTATTTTACTGTATTTGCAGATTTTACAGTTGCAATCTTCGTGAACTTCTTACCATCAGTACTGCGGTATACATAATATCCACTTGCTTTGTTTACTTTGTTCCAAGATACTGTCATGTAGCTTGTTACATTTGCAACAGTTGTTACCTTGGCAGTCTGTGGAACGATTGTAAGTGTTGCTATGTTACTTGTTACTCCTGCATCAGCAGTTACTTTTACATAGTATACACCTGGATCAGTTGGTTCACTGATTTCATTCTTACAAGCATTGTCAGAATAGTAGCTATATTTTAAGTCTTTAACGTCTCCAACAACTTTTGGTGCATCAATTGAAATTGATTTTCCTGTGTAAACTTCTTTCTTGGATGTTAAAGTGATTGTTGGTCTCTTGTGTCCACATACTGTACAAACACCATTGTTGTCATATTTATGACCAGTTTTCTTCACTGTCTCAACTTTTGTTTCTGTATATGATTCACCCTGGAATTTAACAACTGCTTTATATGTGTATGTTCCATCTTCTGTACATGTAGGTTCTACTTTTTCAGCTGTGATCGTACCATTATCTGTTGTAGCATTTTCTTTTACCGGCACAATTTCTTCTTTTTTACATTTTTCACATGTAAATGTTGCTGCACAAAGCATATTTCCTTTGTCATCTTTGCTCCAACTGTAAGATGGTTTTCCATATTTATGTCCTGTTGCTTTTACTGCTTCCTTATATGTATCAGAATTTGTATATGTCTTACCTTCAAATTCACAAGATGCAGTATAAACAATTTCTCCATCTTCTTCACATGTTACTGCCTTTGTAGTCTCTGGAGTGATTGTACAATCGACATCTTTCACGTGTTTTGCATCAGTTTTACATGTAAATGTTGCTGTACATGTCTTATGATCATCTGACCATTTGAATGTTGGCTCTCCATAAGCATGTCCTGAAGCTGCAATCTCATCTGTATCCTTTGTTTCAGAGTATTCTTTTCCTCCTACTTCCACTGTTGCTGTATATGTCGTTTTTCCAGCTGTTTCACATGTTGGGTCTACCTTCTTAGATGTTACTTTACAATCTAATGTTTCTTCTTTTCCACAATTCATGCACTTAACAGTTGCTGTACATGTCTTAAGATCGTCTGACCACTTAAATGTTGGCTCTCCATATGTATGCTGACCTGCTTTTACAGTCACTGGTTTTGATACTTTATATTCTTTTCCATCGATTGTTGCAGTTGCTACATAAGTAACATCTCCACCTTTTTCACAATCAAAACCGTCTGGCTTCTCTACTTTGATATCTTTTGTCTTTGCAGTTTTTGTAAGTTCTTGTGTATCTTTGTTCTGATCATCTAATAAAGCGTCTAATTCTTTATCTTGACATACAGTACAAGAAACTGTTACTTCTGCTTCTGTATTGTCATCATTCCATGTTGCTGTTGCATTTCCATATGTATGTTCTGCTGTTTCACCATCTGGAAGAGAATCCTTTGCATCTAAGCAATCTGTACACAGATAGAAGTCTCCTTCATTTCTGTTTGTTTCACTGTAATCTTTACTATCATCTTTTGGTGTATAATAGAATTCATGTGCTTTAATATAGTGATGTCCTGTTTTCTTAGAATCTGTAGCTTTCTTAGAATCAGCTTTAATCTCGCCGCAAGTTTTGCAACGTTCTTCTGTATAACCATCTTCTGTACATGTCGGTGCTACAGTTACTGTCTCATAGTCATGACTTGCTCCTGCCACATGACTCATATCTAATGACTCAGTAAAGTTTGCACTCCACATAAACTCCTGATTATCATTGTTTCCACCACGCTGATAATGCTGTCCATTGAAACTGTAATCTGTATACTCACTATTGTAGTTTGTTTCTTCATATTTGTATTTTGCACAATCTGTAAAGTTTGTTGCAATAGCAACATACATCTTACCATCATCTTTGATCGCTAATCCTGCGATTGGATGATTATATACTGTGTGGACTTTATCTTTATCATCATTTGTTGTAATTGTAAATGACATTCCAGGGAAGTCTGTTTTACTTTCATCCTGTTTTGCAGATACTTCATTATATTCTTTTACTAATGTAACAGAATTATCACTCAAATCATATTTATAAATCTTATTAGAAAGATTTAAATATAATGCATTATTATATAATGCTGCTGAATGTGTAAGTCCTGGATATTTTTTATCATTTACATCTGTATCTTCTTTATATCCTTCCGTGATCAGATCTTTACCTTCTTTGATCAGACCTTCCCCTGTCTTGTAGTCTACAAGGATTTCATCCTCACCGCTTAATAATCCATCAGACATCTTTCTGCGGACAAGTTGGTCATTACCTTCCTGATAGTTAACACTGGATCCAGAAGTACTATAAGTCGATGTATTCTTCACATAATAATAGTATGTTCCATCATTGTAAACAGGTCCCTGTGCTTTAGATACCCAAGAATCCTCATAAGTTGTGTCTGTTGAATCATCTTTATATAGTGTATCAATATACTGATAGTTTCCATCAAACTGTTTTCTTAATGATGTATCACTGATCAAGAAATAAGAATGTGGTAAGTTACCGTCTGTTTCAACTCTGTTACGCTGTAAACATTCTACATAAATGTCATTGTAGCAAGAATCTACATAATACCATTTACCGTCAACTTTTACTGCACTGAAATAATGTGGGTTGTTGAAATCCTGTTTCTCTCCATACATCTTAACTTTAGAATCCCACTGAATTCTTACATAGTCAACCATGTATGTAGGTGTTTTAGAACCAGCTGTTAGCTGATACTGTGTCTTTCCATCAACTTTCTCTACATTTCCTTCAGAATCTTTCTTAACTTCCCATGTGCCGTTGATATCATCTTTTTTCTTCCATTCCCCATTTTCTTTATAGATTTCTGGGAAAGCACACTGCACAAGGTAGTTATATGCTGCTGTATAAGATAAGCAAACGCTCTTTCTATCTACAAGTACACCAAATGCTGAAGAACGGATAACACCGGCAATCAGTTTCTGCATTGCTGCCTGTGCTTCTTGATCATCCTTACTTCCCTGGCTGTCATCTGCAAGAGTACTTAAAGCTTGTAAATCTTCTTTTCCTAAATCTTCTTTCATCTGATTATTGATGTAACCCATGTCAAAGTTTGCATAATTCCCAAGCCAATCATTTAACGCTAGTAGCTTCTCAGCAGTTGTTGTCTTTCCTTCAACTACTTTTAATGCCTGATCACGAACTTCCAGTAATTTCTTACCATACGCATCATACATAGAACCTTTTTCATGACTCTGTGTATAAGTTCCAGCCTCATCAGTCATCTCTGTTAATGCATAATAATATCCCTGAATCAGAGCTGTAACAGTCTTTACAGAATTATCTTTACTTGAGCCATCTGTAATTGTTCCGATATCATCAAACTCAATATCAGCTACAGAAAGTAATGCTCTGATTGGTCCTTCAGAATCTTTAGATGAGAAATATGGAGCTGCAATTCCAAAATATTCTTGTTTTAATTCATAATAATTCTGTAAAGCTCCATACGCACTATATGCATCCTGTAATTCTTCATCTGTTGCTTTTCTTGCACTCTTCTCATTGATCTCATCAATTTCGTTCATAGCTGTCGCATACGTAGGATCTGTCTCAACATTTAAAGTTTCAACTTTACCTTCCGCATCTGTATCATAAGTAACATCGACTAATTTCGAAGCATTGTTATCTTTTAATACTTCTTTTGTAGCACTTTTTACTTCTGATTTAGATGCATCATAATCAGATACATCAATCTTTGTCTGATCACGATCTTTAAAGATTCCTTCTTCAATCGTATTTTCCAGACTCTGCACTGATCTGCTCTTCTTTGTGTTTGTTGCCTTCTTAGTTTCTGTTGTTGTTTTCTTTGCTGCTGTAGTAGTTGCTGCCTTACTAGCCTTTTCTACAGCTTTCTCTGCTGCTTCTTGTGCCTGTGTTGCTTCTTTAGTTGCATCGGAAGTTGTTGTCTCTTCATTTGATGCTGTGGAAGCGTCTGTAGCAGTAGCAGCTGCTACTGTTGGCATAGGCATCATACTGACATTAACTGTCAAGACTGTTAACCATGCCAGAATCTTCTTCATCTTCCTCATAGTTCCTCCTTCTCATGAACTCATGTGTTAATTATTTTGTTCTATGGTTATATAACTCATCGAGTCCTATAACCCCCCTATAATACAAATGTCAAAAATATATGCGATATCTTCCTGATCTAAGGAAAATATCGCAAACAAATTGCGATCATTTGTATTCATCATCACATGTACATTATACATTTATTAGTACTTTTCGTCAATCACTTCTTCTGTTTTAAATACACTTTCCCTTTTTAATATGTAAATTCTTTTCATTCACATAAACTTATTAAGTTTTTATAAAATACCACGTTCTCATTTGACTTCACACATATTCCGTGTTAAAATCACTAGCGTTAAAAACTTTGGGTTTTGAGTTTTTGACAAAATATATTTGAAAGGAGTTTTATAAGATTTAAGCGCCATGCACCTTTCTGATACGGAAACAGACCGATAAGCGTCTGATAGGAAGGTTAACGAGGAGGAAAGTGATCGAGAGATTCGGCGGATGCTTTCCCGCAGCTCCAGACTACGTGATATACTGAGTAAACCCATGAGTGATCATGAAACAGAGGCAGTATAATCTGGACAAAACCGCATATGATTTAGAAAAAGAAAACAAAAGATTTATTTGGAAGTTTTTTACACATCTACACTTCCTTTTATTTCTTTGCGCAATTTTAAGGAGATTTATATTATGTGTGGAATTATTGGATTTACTGGAAACTTACAGGCACCTGGAATTTTAGTTGATGGATTACAGCAGTTAGAATACAGAGGATATGACAGTGCCGGAATCGCAGTAAATAACGGATCAGAAACTAAGATCGTAAAAACAACTGGAAAAGTTGCAACACTTCGTGAGAAAGTTGAAGCTACTGTTGACCTTGCTGGAACATGCGGTATCGGACATACTCGTTGGGCAACTCATGGTGGTGTTACAGAAGTTAACGCACATCCTCATGTATCTGGAAATGTAACTCTGATCCATAACGGAATCATTGAAAACTACAAAGAATTAGCTGCTTCCTTAAAAGCAAAAGGATTTACTGCTATTTCTGAAACTGATACAGAAGTAGCTGCTATGTTGATCGATTCTTTATATGATGGAGATCCATTTGCAGCATTAAAAGAAGCAGATCAAATGCTAGAAGGAGCTTATGGTTTCTGTGTTATGTTTAAAGATCATCCAGGCGAGATCTACTGCATGAGAAACGCCAGTCCTTTAGTTGCTTCCCATACAGAAGACGGATCTTTTATCGCTTCTGATATGGTTGCATTATTAAAATACACAAAAGATTATTTTGTTGTACCAGAAGAACATATCGTTGTCATGAAAGCTGACAGCATTACATTATATACAATGGACGGAACTGTAGTAGAACCTAAGATGCTTCACGTTGACTGGGATACAACAGCTGCCCAGAAGGGTGGATACGATTTCTTCATGCAGAAAGAAATCTATGATCAGCCAGAAGCTCTTCATAATACGATCATGCCACGTATTCACAATGGTCATGCAGATTTCAGTGCAGATAATATCTCTGATGATATCTTCAAAGGCGTAAATCGTGTGATCGTGACAGCTTGTGGTACTGCATGGCATGCAGGACTGATTGGAAGACATCTGATCGAAGCCATGATCCGTATTCCTGTAACCGTTGAATTAGCTTCTGAATTCCGTTACATGAATCCGATCTTAGATGAACATACATTAGTTGTTGTGATCACACAGTCTGGTGAAACAGCTGACTCTCTTGCAGCACTTCGTCTTGCAAATGAACGTGGAGCAAAAACAATCTCCATCGTTAATGTGAAGGGATCAAGTATCGCTCGAGAAAGTGATTATGTATTATATACACATGCAGGTCCTGAGATTGCTGTTGCAAGTACAAAAGCGTTCTCTGTACAGTGTTCTGGTATGTATCTGATCGCATTAAAACTTGCAGAAGTTAACAACTTAATGACAGATGAACAGATGAAAGATTTCTGTGATAAATTTGAACAGGCAATTGGAACTGTTGAAGAAGTCTTAAAGATGGATGATTACATCAAAGGAATCTCAGAAAAGATCAAAGATACATTCTCTGCTTTCTATCTTGGAAGAGGGTTAGATTACGGTATTGCTTGTGAAGCCTGCTTAAAATTAAAAGAAATCTCTTATGTAAATGCAGAAGCATACTGTGCAGGAGAATTAAAACATGGAACAATTTCTCTGATCACAGAAGGTGTACCTGTTATTGCGATCGCTACACAGGAAAATACATTACCAAAATTAATGGCAAACGTTGAAGAAGTAAAAGCTCGTGGTGCTCACGTGATCGTAGTAACAGATAAAGACATGAGTAATTACGAAGGAATCTATGATGATTTAATTCAGGTTCCTGCAACAGACGATCTGTTTGCAACATTTGCTTCTACTGTTGCATTACAGTTACTTGCTTATCATGTCACAGTATTTAGAGGATATGATGTAGACCAGCCAAGAAACCTGGCTAAATCTGTAACTGTAGAGTAGGCAGACATTAAAAAAAGATGCGAAGGAATTATTCCATTCCCTCGCATCTTTTATTTTCTTTCCAGTCAAAATAAATATCGATTAAATTTCTAAATATTTTGATCACTAATGTCACCATAAAAGCATCTATAATTTCTGCTAAAAAAACTAACATCATATAATGATTAAACTTTCCAGTCAAAACAAATACATAAATCCAAAACGAAATCACTGCCATTACAAACATAACAATACACTGTAAGATTTTTATACTGTTTTTTCTTTCTTTTATCTTTTTAACTTTATATTTTCTTTCTATAAACATTATTACAATCCATAAAATAATCCAAATAATGCTCCATACCCCAAATTGTTTAAAAAAGTTATTTGGAAAAAATATTTCTATTTCAGCACCTTTCATATACTTCAAAGACATTTTTATAAAATACCAGATTCCAGCCACTGGCATCAACAACATTACAATTAACACCATTAATTTCTTTTTATCTTTCAAAACATTTCTCCTTAAATTAATCTTCCAATAACTATTATTTTGATATCATCACAAATCTAGTTCCAACTTTCTTTCCAGATTCTGATCTCTCATTTCCAAATCCTATTCCTGTACCCCATTTGCTGCCATCCATTCTGGTGGCAATAATTTTTCCGCTTCCTATATGAACAGCTGCCACATCTCCCATTACTTTTTTAGGTTTAAACCAACATTCTTTATCAGAATCTCCAAAATACCAACCGGCCTTCTTTCCATTTCCCAATTGTCCATAGGTATTATCTCCCCATAAATATAGATTATTTTTTTCCGTAATCACTGCCATATTATATCCACCTGCTGCAATATATTTTACATTTTCAAATATTTTCTTAGGTTTACAAGAAATTAAATCCGTATTTTTATCATATCCTAACATTCCGCCTGCATTACTTCCCCATGTCCATACAGAATGATCTTTTTTCATAGCAATGACCGCTCCTCCTTCATTGATGGAAGCATAAATAATATTATTCATAATAAAAACAGGTTGACGAAAAACTGCTGTACTTACATTATTTCTTTTATCTTCTGGCATTTTAATCTGAAATTCTTCATCACTATTCCACCCCATTCCATATAATCTGTTTTTATAATCAAGATACAACAGGCTCCCTCTTCCTCCAAAACTAATATGTTTTACATTATGTGCAATCGTATCTTTCATTACATGACCATATTTTTTCAGTGGATACCCGTATTCATCGATTAATGTTCCATACAATTTCCCATTCTTTTTAATTTGATACTCGTATGGCATTCCTTTGATTCCAGAAGAACAAAGAATCTTTTTGTTATAATGATCTTCCAATTTGTAAGATAGATATTTCAGTTTTTTATATCTTACAGGCTTTTTATAATCTTTTTGTATCATTGCACCAGATTTAAACAATCCAATAATTCCTAAAGTCACTATTATACTAATCACTGTTACAATAAATACAATCCTCTTACTTTGTCTCATTTACCTTTTCCCCTTTTCATACATTTTCCTTATATAATATCATTCTTTTATGTACCATCATATTGCTCAAGGTTTTAATGAATAACTGACACGGCAAAGATACTAAGAAAGATTGGTACTCACAAGTAAAACTACGATAAAAATGAAAATCCCCCATTTTTTCTTGCGAAATCAAAATATTCATCGTATCTTTGCAGAAAGAATCTGTAGAAAGAATCTGTAGAAAGGTAGATAGCTCACAAAAGCTATCCTGAAAACATAGGAGATAAGATTATGACAGAAATGAACGATAGAAGATTGCCAGTAGGTATCCAGTCTTTTGAAAAAATCAGAAAGGGT
>ERZ869983.360-NODE-360-length-15513-cov-13.350803_pt1 | contig 15513 bp, 10 predicted proteins | sample MGYA00521106_ERZ869983 | MGnify/ENA primary metagenome ERZ869983 (study PRJEB32232, sample SAMN07284972) | human gut metagenome | biome: human-associated habitat; material: feces | host: Homo sapiens | place: Tanzania | collected 2014-04-05 ...
GATTCCTCATTGAGTGCACCGAAGATGATGCCACGCTTGCCTTTTAACAAATTGTGAGTCATTGTTATCTTAATACTTTTGTTTATACTAACGACAATCCCCTACATATATCATTCTCTATATATATAATAAGGTGTAAAACCACTTTGTTTTGTTCTAGTCGTTGAAATCGTGCGCAAAATTACGAAAAATGTGCAATATACCCAAATTTTTTAACTAAAAAGTGCCGTAAACGTTTTCTTTTTTGTGGTATGTCAAGTATTTCGCTCCCTGCAGTCAGTATGATATTCTATTTATTCTTTGCAGATAATAAGCCTGAAACAGATATATCTTATGCTTATAGATAACGTATCTGTTGGTCTGCGGAATTAGATTTGTAGGGTTGCTGCCATATGCCAGCAGAGTTGTCGACATATGCCAACAAGGTTCCTGACATATGCCACTAATGTTCCTGACATATGCCAACAGAGTTATCGACATATGTCAGCAACCTTGTTGGCAGCTGCCGGCAACCGTACGGAACCAGTTGTTAGAACCGATGAATCGTAGAACTGTGACGATTTAATCTATTTGTTCTACGTATTTAAGCAATACGTCTAACCCGGCAGATGCCGGTATAGATAACTTAAGAACCTTCTTATTTCTGTTCTTACAAATTATAGCCTTATTGCAGCAAAAATATCCTTTTTGTTGCAATATGACAAGGTAGAAGTGTTAAAAACAGACTTTTTTATGTACGTTATTAAATTTTTCTTTCAAAATATTTGCAAATATCCGAAAAAAAATCTAATTTTGCAGCCGATTATTATAAATTTATTAATTATTATCTAATAAAGAGAGAGATTATGTTTAAAAGAATCGCTTTATTTGTGGGGGGGCAATTCTCAGTTGTGGAGTAGCCTTTGCCCAAACATCCGTTACCGGTAAGGTAGTAGCTTCTGAGGATGGTGAGCCTGTTATTGGCGCATCAATCAAGATTGTTGGTACTAATACGGGTGCTGTTACCGATGTAGACGGTAACTTTTCTATCGTTCTTCCTCAGGGTAAGAATACAGTGAAGGTTTCTTACATGGGAATGGAAGACAAAACAGTTACAATTAAGGGTAATAAGGTTCAGATAGAACTACGTGCAGACCAAAAGACCCTTGATGAGGTGGTTGTAACTGGTTATGGTGTCCAAAAGAAAGCCTCTTTTACTGGTGCAGCTTCTTTGCTGAATGGCTCACAGATTGAAAAGAAGAGTGATGCCAACTTTGTGAAGGCACTTGAGGGTAATGTGTCTGGTATTCAGATGAACAACTCTACAGGTCAGCCTGGTACATGGGGTTCTATCTATGTACGTGGACGTTCTTCTATCAGTTCAGGTACTCAGCCATTGTATGTAATCGATGGTATGCCAATGAACTCTGATAAGGAAGGTGCATACTCTGGCGAGGGTAACTACCTGGATCCAATGGCATCTGTGAATCCTGAGGATATTGAGACTGTTACTGTATTGAAGGATGCTGCCGCAACTGCTATTTATGGTGCTCGTGCAGCTAATGGTGTGATTGTCATTACCACCAAGAAGGGTACTGAGGGCAAGTTGAATATCAATGTTGATATTAAGCAAGGCTTCACTTCTATGGCAAATAACAACATGGATTATGCCAATGCTGAGGAGACTATGAATCTCTATGCGCAAGGTCGTGTAGCAGCAGGTCAGTTCGATAATATTGATGCTGCAAAAGCTGCTTTGTCTGAGTATTACGAATGGGATGGCAAGAGATCTACCAATTGGATAGATGAGGTTACTCGCCATGGTTATTATCAAGACTACAATATCAGTGCTCAGGGAAAGACAGGTAAGACTGGTTTCTATATCAGTGCTGGTTATCTCGATACAAAGGGTTTGGTAATTGCTTCTGACTTTAAGAGATATTCTGGTCGTGTCAATGTGGAGAGCAAGTTCGGTCGCTTTGCTGTAGGTGCTAATGCTAACTATGCCTTCTCTATTAAGAATGGTTCAAGTCAGTCAACTGCAGGTGCAATGAGTAATACTATGACCGCTGCGATTTCTATGATGCAACCATTCTATCCAACTCATGATGAGGAAGGCAAGTACTATGGTTATACTTATGGCTTATATAATCCTCTTGCTCTTGCAGATAAGTTGGGTAATGTATATGAAAGTCGTAATGAGACATTGAACTTAAATCCATACGTACAAGTTGATATTTGGAATGGTATTTATTTCCGTACGAACTTAGGTGTAAATATCATGAACTATCGTGAGTATGAATATATGTCAGCTATTTACGATCCACAGGGAATGGGAGATTACAATGGTTATGGTGATCAGTTCAATTCGCGTTCTACTACCATCACTTGGAACAATGTCTTGGGATGGAATAAAACGTTTAACGATATGCATAATGTATCTGTGATGTTGGGTCAAGAGATGCAGAAGAAATCATATTATTCTGACCATTATACTGGTTATGATTTCCCATTCGCATCTTTGGGAATGAATAAACTTTCTACAGCCGGTAAGTGGGAAGATCCAGAATATGACCAGAAAGAAGCAAGATTGGCTTCTTATTTTGCTGATGCACATTACTCATATCTTGAAAAATACTATGCATCTGCATCTTTCCGCCGTGATGGTTCTTCTGTATTTGGAACAGACAACCTTTGGGGTAATTTCTGGTCTGTTGGTGCAAAGTGGCGCCTTTCTTCAGAGAAGTTCTTAAAGGATAATCCTGTTATCTCGAATGCTACACTTCGTGCATCTTATGGTACTGTAGGTAACCAAGACATTGATTGGTATGCTGCACGTGGTTATTATATGGCAGGTCACAACTATGATGGTGTGGTAGGTATTGCTCCAGAGTCAATCTCTAATACAAAGTTGACTTGGGAAACTTCTAAGAAATTTGATGTAGGCTTTGACCTTTCTTTCATTAATCGCATCCATTTGTCTTTGGATTACTATAATGAGACAACATCTGATGCCTTGATGAAAATGCCTTTGTCTATGACAACTGGTTTGTATAGCACTTATAAGAACATTGGTAAGATTCGTAACCAAGGTATCGAAGTAGATTTGAAGGCTACTATCATGCATAGAAAGGACTTGGATTGGAATGCTTATGCTAATATGACTTGGAACCAAAACCGTGTGGTTAAGTTGTCTAGTGGTGAACCTATCGTCAATACATTGACAATCAACGAAGAGGGTTATCCATACAATGAGTTCTATATGAGAGAATATGCAGGTGTGGATAAAACCAATGGTAAGCCTCTATGGTATAAGAATGAAACTGGTGATGAGACAACAAGCAATTATAGTGAGGCTGCAAAGCGTCATTTGGGTTCTGCTGATCCAAAGGTATTCGGTGGATTTGGAACATCTATAAATTGGAAAGGACTTGATGCAAGTTTAAGCTTCAATTATCGTTTGGGTGCTAAGGTCTATGATTATGGCGCACCCTTTACAGGTTGGGGTATGCGTGAGATGACACCGCTCAAAGATATGGCTCTTAACTCATGGACAGAGGATAATCCTAATGCAAAATATCCTCGTTATGTTTACAATGATCCAGATAATTCAACAGCGAATTCTTCTCGTTTCCTCATGAACGGAAGCTACTTGCGTTTGAGTAATGTTACATTGGGCTATACTTTGCCATCTTCTTTGACAAAGAAGGCTTTCATGCAAAAGGTACGTATTTACATTTCAGCAGATAACTTATACACCTTTACTGCAAGTGACTTTACTGGATATACACCTGATACATACGATAATGGCGTTATCGCATGGCAGTATCCTGGTGTGACTACATTTGTTGGTGGTATTCAGATTACTTTCTAAAAAGATTCAAATTAAGGAATAATATGAAGAAACATATATTAGGTTTACTGTTTTTGTCAGTAGCAGGAACTTGTTTGACAAGTTGTGGAGATGACTTTTTTGACACCAAGAACTATACTGGTGTTGATGTAGATAATGGCTTGACAGATGCATCTTCTGTAAGTCATGCCGTAAATGGTGAGTACGATTGGTTTTATCACTATTATTTTGCAGGAGACTTTGCAACGATGATTGGTGATATTCCTACAGACTTGTCATATTGGAATGGTTCTAGTGCTCATATGGATGCCATCTATTCTTATACGATGACAGATGAGGAAAGCTATTTGCTTTATATTTGGAATTATGGTTACAAAGTAATTGATAATTCAGCGAGAGCAATTAATGCAGGTAAGAAATTGTATGAGACTTCCACAGAGGAAGATAAGAAGACTTTGGATGTCGCTTTGGCTGAGGCTTACGCTCTTCGTGCTTATGCTAAACTTGCTTTAGTCAATATCTATGGTCATCAAATCAAGGTAAATGGTCAGGATTTTTCTGATCAACCAGGTATTGTAATTTCAGAGGAGCCAATAAAGGCTTTCGAGCAGGTATCTCGCTCTACGGTAGGTGAAACATACACGTCTATTGTCGCTGATTTGAAAGATGCTATTGAGCATTTTGGCAAAGCTGGTGCAGATAGAGGCAAGAAAGTTTACTTTACCAAGGCTGCAGCAGAAGGATTGTTGGCTCGTGTTTATCTCTATATGGAGAATTGGTCTGACGCTGCGTCTTATGCTCAGCAAGCTCTTGATGATGCAGGTGTGTCTGCTATAGCAACAACGGCAGATGAATACAAGGCAATGTATTCTTCTACAGGTGTCAATACGGAGAGCTTGTTCTATTTGTCTATTGATGACAAGCATAACTGGGCAGCAAATTCTTGTGGTACATTGTGGTCAACTTACAGCTTTAGTCCAAGTCCTAAGCTTCAGAAGATGTATGGTGCAAATGATTGCAGAACTTCAATCTTCATTTGGGATGCTTCATCTACACCAACCAAGCCTATCTTTAAGGGTGGTAAGTTCCCTACCGTAACAACGACAAACTATTTGATCAATGCGCCAGAAATGTATCTCATTAAGGCAGAGGCTAAGCTTCATGGAACTTCTGCCGCAGATTTTGATGAGGCTAGAAATTCTTTGTTAGTTGTGGCAAAGCGTAATGCGGATATTACTTCTGCCGAGCAGTTGGGTACAACAAAGGATGAGGTTCTTGCTTTCTTGAAGGATGAGCGTGCTCGCGAATTGTTCCAGGAGGGACTTCGTTTGTATGATTTGCGCCGTTGGGACGAAAAGGCATCTGTATATGCTTATGGTGCTCCAGAGGTGAAGTTCACTTTTAACAATTATAAGATTTCAGACTTTGTATATCCAATTCCTGTTGACGAAATCAATTCAGGTTTTGGTGTTGCTCAGAATGATTGGAGTAAAACATTGCCAAAGGCAAATTAATTTTGATAATATTTTTAATCAACAATATAGGAATGCCATGAGTGGCATTTTCTATAAATCTCTCGGGAGAGGCTGGCTGTGAAGCTCGCCTCTCTTTTTTTTGTCTTTTTATTTGCGTATCTGATATTTTATTCGTAACTTCGCACCGTCTAAAGTAATATGGCTATGGAAGAGATAAGAAAATACCCAGTAGGAATGCAAACTTTCTCTGATATACGAGAGGGTAATTATGTGTACGTAGATAAGACGAGGTATATTGTCGATTTCTTGCGTAATGGTTCTAAATATGTGTTTCTGAGTCGTCCAAGACGATTCGGTAAGTCGCTTTTTGTCTCTACGCTCCAGGCATATTATGAGGGCAGGAAGGAACTGTTTGATGGTTTGGCACTTGGCGAATATGAGAAAGAATGGGTGAAACATCCTGTTCTTCACTTCGACATGAGTACTGCTAAAAATCAGACACCTGAAGGGTTAGAAGAGATGCTGGGTTACATGCTTTCAGAATACGAGCAGCTCTATGGACGTGACGAATTGGCGGTGCAGCCAAGCCAGCGTTTGCAATCTTTGGTAAAGCGTGCCTATAAGCAGACTGGTCAAAAGGTGGTCGTTTTGATAGACGAATATGATGCTCCTCTCTTGGATGTCGTGCATGAGAAGGAAAGTTTGATGCCATTGCGCTTGGTTATGAGGAAGTTCTATAGCCCATTGAAATATCTCGACCCTTGGCTGGAATTTACCTTTATCACGGGTATCACCAAGTTCTCTCAGTTGAGTATCTTTAGCGAGATCAATAATTTGGATAATATCAGCATGTTCGATCAGTATTCTGCTATCTGTGGTATCAGCAAGACAGAACTACTGACGGTGATGAAGCCTGATGTTGAGTTGCTAGCCAAGTCTTTGGGAAAAACTTTTGATGAAACGGTTGCCGAGTTGAGTTCATATTATGATGGTTATCATTTCAGTAAAAAATCAGAAGATGTGTTTAATCCGTTTAGTCTGGTTAAAGCGTTGAGAAGTAAGGAAATAGCAGCTTATTGGTTTAGTTCAGGTACTCCTGCATACATTATCAACACTTTACGCAAACATCATGTGGGGGTGATGGATATAGAACAGAAATCCGTAGGGGTGGATGATTTCGATGTCTCTCCTGAGCAGATGACTTCTGCTTTACCATTGCTTTATCAGAGTGGGTATCTCACCATCAAGAAGTATAACCCTATCTTGCAGAGCTATCAGCTGGATTATCCAAACAAGGAAGTGCGTGTGGGAATGGTTCGTTCCTTGGCTCCTAACTATCTCTCTCCAATATCGTTGAACAATAATAGTTTCATCTTCGACTTTTTGGAGCAACTATATAACAATAATATGGATGGTGCTTTGCAGAAAATGCAGGCTTACCTCGCCAGTATCTCCAATCGACTTGCCAACAAGAACGAGAAGGACTTCCAAACGGTCTTTTATCTCATTTTTAATTTGATGGGTGCTTACATCTTGGTGGAGGAGGATAGTGCAATAGGCAGAGCAGATGCCGTTCTTCACATGCCGGATACAATCTATGTGATGGAACTGAAGTTTGATAAGACGGCTGAGGAAGCTTTGAAACAGATTGATGACAAAGGCTATCTCATTCCTTATTCAGCTGACGGCAAACGAATGGTAAAAGTTGGAATCAACTACGATAGCCAGAAGCGAACCATTGGTGAATGGAAGATAGTAGAAGGGTAAATATTGCTTTTTGTTACTGTTTAAACGAGTGACATTGTATAACGTTTTATCTCCATGTTATTCGATTTTTTTGTGATAAATCACACTTTTGACGAATACAGGGGTAAGAATGTTGGCTGTAAAGCTCGCTTCTTTCCAAGAAAAAAAAACACGGACAAATTGAATTTGTCCGTGTTATATTTTATTTATAGCAAGGGTGTCATATATATTGGCACCAATAAGGTCTGTCCATCTTTTTTGAAATCTTTCGTATATAATAGGTATCTTTTGTCGATTCTATCAGAGAACTTTTGGCAAAATTCATCTAGCGACTTGTGACTGTTATATCCTGATGATTTCACTTCTATCGGATAAATCTTCTTGCCACGAGATAGCAAGAAATCTATCTCATAGTTCTTGTGACTTGTTGCATGGGGAAATGTGTAATAGAACAGTTTGTTTCCTGATGCGGTAAGCATTTGGGCAACGAGATTCTCATAGGCATACCCCATATCGCTACTCAGTTTGTCGCTCAACAACTTTTCGTAAATGGTGTTCTCTGTGTAGTCTTTATCCCAAAAAGCAAGTGTGACGAATAGCCCTGTGTCTCCAACAAACATTTTATAGTAGTCTTCGTCACTATGTAATGAAAAACCAACATTGGGATCATTTGCGTGATAGGCGAAATTGACCACCATGCTGTCTTTCATGTCTGCCAAGACTCCCATGAGATTCTTTCTGCCTGCATCATCCAATACGCTTGCTACCTGGTATCTGGCTGAATTTTTGTTTAATTCGGAAGGAATACTCTCGAATAACTTGGCAGCTCTTCCTGTTTTGTCAATCTTTCTGAAGTCGTCAAGATAAAGTTCTATGATTTCTCGCTTTACGGCATCTGTTTTGCTCAGATTGTTGGTATCTAAGTACTCGTTTACGGCTTGTGGCATTCCACCTACAAGCATATATAGACGAAGGTTGCGCATAGCTTCTCGATGCGCTGCTCCCAATGGAACTTTTGCATCGAGAAACTGCTTGAGAAGGGGAAATGTAGCAGTATCGCCCATTGCCCATCGAAATTCCTCGTAATCCATCGGATAGAGATCCAAACGTGTTTCTTCGCTTGGAATCAAAATGTTTTCTACATTCTTTTTGATACTGATAAGAGAGCCTGTCTCTATGTAGTCGTATCTTCCGTCTGCTACCAGGTATTTGATGGCTTGCCGGGCTTGTGGGCACATTTGTACTTCATCGAAAATGATGGCTGATTTGCGTGGCTCCAAGATTACTTGGTAGATTGATTGGAGGCGTAAAAATATGTAGTTCAAGTCCATGAGGTTGTCAAACAGCTGTTTCACTTCCTTAGATGCTTGTGCGAAATCTATAAGGATATAGCTTTTGTATTCATTTTCTGCGAAAGCTTTGGCTACTGTTGACTTTCCTACACGGCGTGCTCCTTTGAGCAAGAGGGCTGTGCTACCATTTCTCTCTCGCTTCCATTCGAGCATTTTGTCGTACACTTTTCTTTTAAATGTTCTTTTTCTCATAACTTGCTGATTTTGAGCGCAAAGATACATATAAGTTCCAAATCCCCCAAATGTTTTTTGTTAAAATGTTCCAAATCCCCCAAATGTTTTTGCTTGAAATGTTCCAAATCCCCCAAATGTTTATCTTTTAATCGGGATGAGGAAAACTTTCCAAGAAAAAAACACGGACAAATTGAATTTGTCCGGACAAATTTGTCCGGCATGATATAAATCGCTGACTATGAGAAGATTATAAAGCTACCGGACAAGCATCCGGACAAATTCAATTTGTCCGTGTTATATTTTTGGGGCATAAACACAGCTTTGTCATGGTGCAAACTATGACTTATGCTCCAGAAAACGGTGAGTAGAGGGGAAGAAAACTATGAGTTGTATTTGTTAACACTTTGCGAGAACTGGTCTGTTATGGAGAAAAATGGCTGTAGGATGCAATATTATCCCTTGTTTCTTGTTATTATGATATACAAACTGTTGTGGAAATGAAAAAGAAAATAGTTATAATGATGGTGCTGCTTGCTGTTGTGGGAGCAAAGGCACAAGAAGTGGAGAATCCGGTAGGCCGATTCTCGGTAATTCCCCGTATCGGTGTAACTCTGGCTAACTGGAGCGGGTTGACTCTGGAAACTTTGGATGGAACCTCGCTAGAGTCTAAGTATCAGGCAGGATTCATGGGTGGCGTAGATGTGGAATATCGCATAAATAAGAGCCTGGGTATTACGCTGGGTGCTTATTATGCCCGACAGGGTATGCGCTTCCCTGACTGTGAGTTGACTGAGAATGCTGAAAAAGGGGAATATACAGGTATTAAGAATCATCATGTGAACCTTGATTATATCCAGGTACCGCTCATGCTGAAAGCCTATCTTGTAGAGGGTTTGTCGGTGAATGCAGGCGTTCAGGTGGGATTCCTTTGTGGCGACGGCAAGGTTAAAAGAGAGGAAACCGACCTTCAGAAGGACAAAAACGGGTCTATTACATACAAGAATATGCAGGAAACCGAAGCTCTTTGGCCTGCCAAGAAGGTGGATGTAGCCATTCCTCTGGGCTTGAGCTATGAATATATGAACGTGATTCTGGATGCCCGTTACAACGTGAGCCTGACGAAGGCTAGCAAGGGTGATTGGGATAACTGTAAGAACAAGGCTCTGACCTTTACCGTGGGTTATCGTTTTACATTATAAAAGAATATTTGGATAGAAATAAGAAAAGCCTCAAATCCGCAAAGGATTTGAGGCTTTTACCTTATCTGATAATCAGATGATTCTATGATTCTTTATCCAACCTGGCTTCCTGGCTTAACCTTGCCAAGGAGAGAAGTTACGTTCAATGAGCCGTCGAAGTTAACTGCACTCAGAATCATACCCTGACTCTCGATGCCCATCATCTTGCGAGGAGCAAAGTTGGCTACGAACAATACGTCCTTGCCGATCAGCTGCTCTGGCTCGTAGTAGGCTGCGATACCTGAGCAGATGGTGCGCTCTACGCCAGAACCATCGTCGATGGTGAACTTCAGGAGTTTCTTAGACTTCTTTACCTTCTCGCAGTTCAGAATGTGACCTACGCGGATATCGAGTTTCTCGAAATCATCGAAGCTAACCTCTGGCTTGATAGGAGCAGCCTGATAAGAAGCCTCCTCGTTAGCCTTCTTGGTGTCAGCGAGCTTCTGGAGCTGTCTTTCGATAACCTCATCCTCAATCTTCTCGAAGAGCAATTCAGGCTCACCGAGCTGGGTACCAGCCTTGAGCAAATCTGTGCTGCCGAGCTGAGTCCACTCGAAGTTAGGCATATTGATCATCTTGCGGAGTTTCTCAGAAGAGAAAGGCAAGAATGGCTCGAAGGCGATAGCGAGGTTGGCAACCAACTGCAGGGAGATGTTCAGGATGGTCTCCACACGCTTAGGATCGGTCTTCCAAACCTTCCAAGGCTCACACTCTGTGATGTATCGGTTACCGATACGAGCCAGGTTCATAGCCTCTTTCTGAGCCTCGCGGAACTTGAATACGTTAAGATACTGCTCTACCTTCTCCTTTACGTCCTTGAACTCAGCGATAGCCTTCTCATCTACCTCCTGCAATTCACCACAGGCAGGAACTACGCCGCCCCAATACTTCTTGGTGAGCTGGAGGGCACGGTTTACGAAGTTACCGTAAACGGCAACCAACTCAGAGTTGTTGCGCTCCTGGAAATCCTTCCAGGTAAAGTTGTTGTCCTTGGTCTCAGGCGCATTGGCTGTCAATACATAGCGCAATACATCCTGCTTGCCTGGCAAATCTACGAGATACTCGTGCAACCATACAGCCCAGTTGCGGGATGTTGAAATCTTATCATCCTCCAGGTTCAGAAACTCGTTGGCTGGTACGTTGTCTGGCAAGATATAGTCGCCGTGAGCCTTCAGCATAGTAGGGAAGATGATGCAGTGGAACACGATATTGTCCTTACCGATGAAGTGAACGAGACGGGTCTCAGGATCCTGCCACCACTTCTGCCATGTTCCCCACTTTTCTGGATGAGCATCGCAGAGTTCTTTGGTATTTGAGATGTAACCGATAGGTGCATCGAACCAAACGTAGAGCACCTTTCCATCTGCACCCTCTACTGGAACAGGAATACCCCAATCCAAGTCGCGTGTCATCGCACGTGGCTGAAGATCCATGTCCAACCAGCTCTTGCATTGGCCGTAAACATTGGTACGCCACTCTTTGTGGCCTTCCAGGATCCACTTCTTCAACCAATCCTGATACTTGTTCAATGGAAGATACCAGTTCTTGGTAGGCTTCTTTACGAGACCATGACCAGGGTTGTTCTTGTTGGTAGGGTTGATGAGCTCCTCAGGAGAGAGGGTAGCACCACATTTCTCGCATTGGTCGCCATAAGCACCCTCTGCACCACAGCGAGGGCAAGTACCTACGATATTACGGTCGGTAAGGAATTCGCCTGTTACCTCGTCGCAGAACTGCTCCTCTACCTTTTCTTCCAATACGCCCTTGTCATAGAGTGTGCGGAAGAAGTCTGAAGCAAACTTATTGTGAGTTGGCGAAGTGGTACGGCTGTAAATATCAAAAGAGATACCGAAGTCCTCGAAACTCTTCTTGATGAGGTTATGATAGCGGTCAACCACCTCCTGTACGGTAATTCCTTCTTTCTTGGCACGGATAGTAACAGGTACACCATGCTCATCGCTACCGCCGATGAAGACAACATCCTGCTTCTTGAGGCGGAGATAGCGAACATAGATATCGGCTGGCACGTAAACACCTGCCAGGTGACCGATGTGCACACCACCGTTGGCATAAGGCAAAGCCGCAGTCACGGTAGTACGTTTAAAGTTCTTTTGTTCCATATTAGCTAATATATTTTTGTTATTTGGCTGCAAAATTACAAAAAATGTTGGAGATAAGAAAGAATTATCGTCGCTTTTTCTTACTTATATATATAATAAGGTGTAAAAAGCTGGGTTCTTTAGTGTTTTTATAGTAAGGATAGCGTAGGGCAGGATACAAAAAAAGGCCCTTCGCATCTCTGCAAGAGCCTCCCATCTTGTACATTTCCATCAGACTCCTCCCTGATAGGACTGTACCTAATTATTATCATTTACTTTTTCTACGAACTTATTCGTTTTGACAACTTATGTTGTTGACCTTTTACAATCTAATTACCTTAGTATGTAGAAAACTTCCTCCTTATATATTTATATCTATAGAGAGATTTCTTACATTACGTTCATATAGGCGATAACGGCCAACTCTGCAAGAAGAATTACGAAACCAATCTTCTTTACTGCGTTTGTAATTTTAAAAATGCAATCCATAATCTTAATAGTTTTGTTGTTAATAATTAAACTAGCGTTGTGCTAGCGTTCTTTTTACGTTTGCAAAGGTAATGCATTTTTTTATCCTATATGGGGTGATTTTTATTAGAATTAGTGATTTTCGTAAATTTAAAAGGTAATTAAAATCAATTATTACACCTTAGAGAATAGAAATTACCCCGTCTTGGACGATTTTACCATTCGTTTTTGTCTGTTTTTTGTGGTATTTTTGTCTTTATGGGGTAATATTTTCGTAATGACAAAAGAAAATAGCCATTCTAAAACAGGTTTGTAACTATTTTAGAATGGCTATTCTTCTATTTTTCTCCCTTTTTTCCTTTATAAATCCAACTTTTTAGAGCGAATGATAGGAAAAAACGGATTTTTATCCTTTTACATATATCTTCTTTATGATTATAAATGTCCTCTTTCTGCCCAATCGCCTCTGTCGAGGGTTCTGTATCCCACGGCTTCTGCTATATGGTCAGGCTTAATCTGTTCACTTCCTGCCAAATCAGCAATGGTTCGTGCCACTTTCAGTATTCTGTTATAGGCTCTTGCTGATAAAGAAAGCTTCTCCATTGCCATTCGGAGCAGTTCGATACCTTGTTCGTCGGGTTCGGCAAACTGATGAATCATTCTTTCGGTCATCTGGGCATTGCAATGGATGCCTTTATAATCTTTGAATCTTTCGGCTTGAACTTCTCTTGCCTTGATGACTCTTTCTCTGATCTTGGCACTTGGCTCACCTGGGGCAGCCTTCGATATGTCCTGGAAAGGAACGGGACTGATTTCGCATTGGATGTCGATGCGGTCGAGTAATGGTCCTGAAATCTTGTTCATGTATCTTTGAATCTGGCCTGGCGTGCAGACACAGCGATGTGTCGGATCACCATAATATCCGCATGGACAAGGGTTCATACTTGCCACAAACATGAATGAACATGGGTAATCTGTAGAATATTTCGCTCTGCTGATGTTGATGTGGCGGTCTTCCAATGGCTGGCGGAGTACTTCCAGAGTGGTTTTATTGAACTCCGGAAGTTCATCGCAGAACAGAACGCCATTATGGGCGAGCGATATTTCTCCCGGTTGTGGTGAAGTTCCACCGCCTACCAGAGCCACTTGAGAGATGGTATGGTGAGGAGACCGGAACGGGCGTTGGGAAATGAGTGATACATTCTTGCCCAGTTTGCCTGCAATGGAGTGAATCTGTGTTGTTTCCAGACTCTCAGAGAGCGTGAGAGGGGGGAGGATGGACGGCAAACGTTTTGCCATCATCGACTTTCCGGAACCAGGAGGACCTACCATAATCAGGTTGTGTCCGCCAGCCGCAGCCACTTCGAGCGCTCTTTTCACGTTCTCCTGACCGCGAACATCGGCATAATCGTATTCACAATGTGTCTGGTTTTCGTAAAATTCCTTGCGGGTGTCAACGATTGTAGGAGAAGGATTGCTTCTGTCGCTCATGAATTGTATGACTTCGAAAAGCGTTTTCATGCCGTAAACCTCAAGATTGTTTACGACAGCCGCTTCCCGAGCGTTCTGTTCCGGCACAATCAGTCCCTTAAAGTGCTCTGCTCTGGCTCTGATGGCTATCGGCAGGGCACCTTTGATAGGCTGGAGCGTACCGTCAAGGCTCAGCTCGCCTACCATCATGTACTCTTTCAGATGATCTTCGGGTATGTTGTTGTTGGCGCCTAGAAGTCCGATTGCAAGCGGCAAGTCGAAACTGCTGCCCTCTTTCCGGAGGTCAGCTGGAGCCAGATTGATAGTGATGTCGGCTATCGGAAATTTGAAGCCGCTATACTGGAGAGCTGCTGAAATTCGGTTACGGCTCTCCTTGACCGCCTCGTCGCCTAAGCCTGTGAGGTGGTACATGACGCCTCTGTTGAGGCTTACTTCTACGGTTACAGTAGTTACTTCTAGTCCGTTAACTGCTGCACAATATGTCTTTACTAACATATAGGCGTGCTTTTTATGGGTTCTTGACTAGCTCGAAAGTATTTATTTTAGCAGTTGGTCGAGCTTATTGTAAAGCTCTTGCTTTTTCATGCCTCGGGCGATGATTTTACCATTTTGAAGTATGATGTTGTCAGGAAGGTTTTCCAATCCCAACTTCTTCAAGGTCTTGTCTTCCAGCATTTCGCCGTTGCAGATGATAGGGCATGCGATAGAGTCGCGCTTGATGTTGTTCTTGCATTCGCTCTTGCTGGCATCCAGACAGAAAGCCATCAGCTTAAGCTTGCCGTTCGATTTTTTCTGACGGCTCTTCAGTTCGCGCTGCATGTCCTGGCTGTCATAGTTATAGGTAGCCCAGGTGTAGATTACGGCAACCGGAGCGCTGCTCATTTCTGTACTAGAAACGAGTTTTCCGTTGATATCGTATGCTGTAAATGAAGGCAGGGTTGCACCGGTGCCTACATTCTTCATGTTTTCTGCCAACTGCTTCATCTTAGCCAACTGTCCGTTTTTAGGCTGTTCCTTCTCTACGATATTGATGAGTGAGAGCGCCTTGCGGTAATCAGGTTGTGTAGAAGTGATGAAGTATTTTCTGATCAGATAGATGCTGCACATAGAATTCGGATGTTCTCTGACGAAGTCCTCTGCATGCTTTTTAGCCTCAGGTGGCGTATCTTTCAGGATGTTCTTGCGGAATTTTGTCATCAGTTCGTTATCCTTGGTTCCGCTTACCTCCATTTCCTTAAGGTGCGAAGCATCTGCCTTGATTTCTACTGATTTGCCCGATTTTGCGAAGATAGGCTGCTCAGAGAAATTAGGGAAAACAAGCATAATGGTAAAATCTTCCTTACATTCGGTTTCGAAAGTAAAACGACCGCCTTCTACCTTGATGGTGTCAACGCCTTCGAAGCCCCCGTCAGGACTGTATACATAAAACTCGCCTTGATTCATATTGAGAAATTTGCCTTCAAACTTGAAATGCCCACTGCTAACACCACATGATGTTAAGACCAGCGTAATGAATAAAATGAGGATGTAAGCAAATTTTTTCATAAGGAAAAACTTTAAGGTGCCGCGAGCGGGACTCGAACCCGCACAGCCATTACTGGCCAAGGGATTTTAAGTCCCTCGTGTCTACCAATTCCA
>ERZ869983.370-NODE-370-length-15237-cov-3.456266_pt1 | contig 15237 bp, 10 predicted proteins | sample MGYA00521106_ERZ869983 | MGnify/ENA primary metagenome ERZ869983 (study PRJEB32232, sample SAMN07284972) | human gut metagenome | biome: human-associated habitat; material: feces | host: Homo sapiens | place: Tanzania | collected 2014-04-05 ...
TTTTGTAAACGTCCTCGCGCATGAGCCCCGCTTATCCTGCTCCTTCGGAGCACCGGATAAGCGGGACCCGCGCTGCGGAATGTTTACAAAACTAAAGGTCAGGGCCCCTAAGTTAACGTTGTTCGAAACGCTGGACGAGCGCTTCCGGCAGGCCGCCGGGTCGGTGGCGATGGGGGCGTGGGGTCCCGTCTTGCCTTGCGCGTAACTGGCTGAAATGATTTTGGTTGGAGCTGTTCTTATGTCCCAAGAGTTGACTCGGGTGATTGTTACTACTGATATGGAAGTCGATGATATGAACTCGCTCGTTCATTTGGCTCTGTATCTTAATGTGCTTGATGTGCAGGCTGTGGTGTATACGGCTTCGCAGTATCACTTTCTTGGGGATGGCGTGCATACGCTCGGTGAGGTGAATCCGCATTGGCGGACTAAAGGGCGTCGCTCTTATGAGTGGGATGTTGTGCCCCATGAGCCTGATCCGCTGGCTGGGGAGCTTCGTGAGTATCGACCGTTTCCTGAGCATTGGATTGAGAGTCTCTGGAGTAATGAATATGCCCAGGCTTGGCCTCAGCTGCAGGCGAATGCCGCCGCTGCCGGTGAGCCGCCGTTTCCCTCGCCTGCTCAGATGATTGAGCGTACCTTTGTTGGGAATGTTGCCTTTGAGGGCGATGTGCGCGAGGAGACTGAAGGTTCGCGCGTGATTGCTCAAGCGATTTTGGATGATGACCCGCGTACGCTTTGGCTGCTCAGCTGGGGCGGTATGAATACGATCGTTCGTGCGCTTATGAGTATTGCTGAGCGCTATCGCGATACGCCTGAATGGCCCTCTGTGCAGCAGCGTGTCTATCAGAAGGTGCGCGTGATGGGCGTTGCCGATGGTGTGGGGCAGGACAATTCTTGGCTCGACCATGGACGCGAGCTTTTTCCCGAGCTCATCTTTTGGTGCGTTCCCTATATGTATGGTGGCTATGTCGATGCCAAGATGGCTCAGCCCGATACGCTGCCGCTGTTTCAGGCTCCCTGGCCTGCACAGAATCTCACCCAAGGCAACGGCCCCCTTATGGCGCGCTACATGCTCTATGGCGATGGCAAGGTCTACGAGAACGAGCCCGAGCGCTTCCAGTTTGGCAAGCATGCCCGTCTGGATTGGGGCTTAGAGGGCATGCCGGCATTGCAATTTGAACGCGGCGACTTTATGGCCGAAGGCGACAGCATGACCTATATCCCGCTGCTGCCGTTTGGCTTGCGCGGCATCGACGACCGCGGCTTTGATACGCTGCTCGGCCGCATGTTCCCTGACGGGCATCCCGATTCAGATGCGCCCGCAGGCTTTGCCGCCATGGGCACACCCGTCGAGGGCAATCCCAACCCGTATCTGCGCGCCTATCAGGAGGACTTCGCCGCCCGCGCGCAGTGGTGCACCCATGATCCGGCAACCTGCTCGCATCCGGCGCATATTGCCGAGGCTACGGCCGACCGCAGCGCCGCAGCCGGCGAGCGCGTTACTCTTGCGGCAACCGTCATCGACCCGGATGGCAAGGGCTTCGATGTGAGCTGGGACGTCGCTATGGGGCCAACGAACTACGCAGGCGGTCAAGATCTGTCGCTCTGGCAGGAGTGCGCTACGGACACCGCCTTCACCGTGCCCGCCGACGCGCAGCCTGGTGACCGCTTCGTGCTCACCCTCACCGTGCAAACGCATGCCGAGCGCCCCTGCACCCGCTACGCCCAGGTCGCTATTACTGTCGCGTAGCAGGCGACAGGCCCACATTCGGCAAAGACTGTCTCCAACAACTAGTCGTTTAAGAACGTCCCCAATGACTACCCAGAAGTTGCGGTGGAATAGTTCCTGTTTGGGCCTCTAAGGCCGCCATTTAGGAACTATTTCACCGCAAGTTATTTGGGGATGAAAAATGGGCCATGTGTCCCAGTTGTGGAGACTCGTTGAGCCGTCTGGGTATCGTGAAAGATCGCGTGCTCCCCCATCATCAAAAGTGACACACGCTACCTGTTGATGGGAGGCAACCATGGGCTTCTTTGACAAGATGTTCGAGAAGAAAGAGTGCGCGATTTGCGGTACCGAGCTAGGACTTCTAGGTAAGACCAAGATCAACGAAGGCTACCTGTGCAAAGAATGCGTCGGCAAGCTCTCCCCCTTTTTTGGCGGTTATCGCTCTAGCACCGCGGACGACATTCGCGAGCAGCTCGCCTATCGCGAGGCCAATGCCGAGCGCCTGGCATCGTTCAATCCCACGCGCACGCTCTCGGCCGGACGCACCAATATTATGCTCGACGAGGATGCGGGGCTGCTGATCATTACCTCGCAGACGCGCTGGCGCGACGCCAATCCCGACATCATCGAGTTCTCGCAGGTGCTCGGCTGCGATATGGATATCGACGAGCATCGCACCGAGATCTATCGCGAGACCAAGGACGGCGAGCGCAAGAGCTACGACCCGCCACGCTACGACCTGGATTACGACTTTAACCTGACGATCCACGTCAACACGCCGTACTTTACCGAGATCAACCTGCGCGTGAACGACTCCACCATCGATCAGCGCGGGTCCATCGAGTACCGCGAGGCCAAGCGCCAGGCAACCGAAGTCCGCGACGCGCTGGTGCAGCTGCGCCAGGAGACGCGCGACAGCGTCGTGGCCGCCAAGGCCCCCAAGACCGCGGTCACCTGCCCCTTCTGCGGCGCGACCACCATCCCCGATGCCAGCGGGCGCTGCGAATACTGCGGCGGCGCCATCGGCGCATAGCCCTCGGCACGGAAAGGACCGATCATGGCCTTCGAGAGCGTCAACTATCAGTGCCCCGCCTGCGGCGGCCCCCTGCACTTTGCCAGCGCCGAGCAAAAGCTCGTCTGCGACTACTGCGACTCACGTTTTGAAGTCGAGGAAGTCGAGGCCCTGTATCGCGAGCGCCAGGACAAGGCAGACGCCAAAGCCGATGCAGCAGCCGCGGCACCCAAGCCCGCCGTCGACGAAGCGGTGCAAGAACTGGCCCAGAACGCCGGCTATATCTGCTCGTCGTGCGGCGCCGAGCTGGTCTCGGACGGCACCGTCGCCGTTACCACCTGCCCGTACTGCGGCAACCCCGCCGTGGCACCCGGTCAGCTCTCGGGCGACTTCTCCCCCGACCTGGTGATTCCGTTTAAGCTCGGGCGCGACGACGTCATGTCCGCACTCAAGGAGCACTACAAGGGCAAGATCTTGCTGCCCAAGAGCTTTGTCACCGGCAACCACATCGACGAGGTCCAAGGCGTCTACGTGCCGTTTTGGCTCTATGGCGCCCGCGTGGACGGCGAAGTGTACTTTGACGCAACCAACGAGACCGTAACCGAGGAATCCGACCGCACCGTCACGACCACCGACCACTACGATGCCTACCGCAAGGGCAATATCTCGTTTGAGCGCGTGCCCGTCGACGGATCGTCCAAGATGCCCGACGGCCACATGGACGCCATCGAGCCGTTTGACTACGACGCGCTGCGCCCGTTCTCGGTCGCCTACATGCCCGGCTACATTGCCAACCGCTACGACGAGGACTGCGAAACCTGCAAGGCGCGTGCCGAGCGCCGCATGGAAGAAAGCACCATCTCGGCCCTGCGCGAGACCGTCATCGACGAGTACGACGACGCCACGGTCGAAAGCAAGCAGCTCGACTATACCTGGGAAGACAGCGACTACGCATTGTTCCCCGTCTGGATGCTCTCCACCTCGTGGAACGGCAAGAGCTACCTGTTTGCCATGAACGGCCAGACCGGCCGCATGGTCGGCGAGCTCCCCTGCTCCAAGCCCAAGCTCATCATCGCCTCGCTGCTGTTCTTTGTGATCGGATTTATCCTCTCCCAGATTCTCTTTATGGGCGAATACGCCTTCAATCCGGATTACCTCAGCTTTGATATCGAGGGCATCCTCATCAACATCGTCGCGCCGCTGATCATCGCGATCATCGGAGACGTGCTGCTGGTAAGCCAGCTCAAGACAGCCAACGAGGCAACCCACGCCGACGAGTACTGCGGCGAGCTCGACCTAGTCGAGAAGCACGATACCTTCAGCCATACCGAGACCACCGTTGTCATGAAGGACAACAAGGACGATTAACCGTTCTGCCCAATACCACCCGGCCTTTGACGAGAAAGGAAGAACACCATGGGACTCTTGAAAGCTGGATTGGGAGCTGCCGGCGGCGTCATGGCCGACCAGTGGAAGGAATTTATCTATTGCGAATCGATGCCCGCTGACGTCTTGGCCTGCAAAGGCAGCAAGCGCACCGGCGGCCGCAGCTCCAACACGCGCGGCGAGGATAACGTCATCTCCAACGGCTCCGTCATCGCCGTCAACGACGGCCAGGGCATGCTCGTGGTGCAAAACGGCAAGATCATCGAAGTCGCGCTGGAGCCCGGCGAGTTCGTCTTCGACACCGGCAGCGAGCCGAGCGTCTTTAGCGGCAACCTGGGCGACTCCATCAAGGAAACCTTCGCCAATATCGGCAGCCGCTTTACCTTTGGCGGCGACGCGGGCAAGGACCAGCGCGTCTACTTTATCAACACCAAGGAAATCATCGGCAACAAGTACGGCACCGCCTCGCCCGTGCCCTTCCGCGTGGTCGACAACAATATCGGCCTGGACGTCGATATCTCCGTGCGCTGCAACGGCGAGTATTCGTACCGCATCACCAACCCGCTGCTGTTCTATACCAACGTGTGCGGCAACGTGACCGATAGCTACACGCGCGACAAGATCGATAGCCAGCTTAAGTCTGAGCTGCTCACCGCCCTGCAGCCCGCCTTTGCCAAGATCTCGGAGATGGGCATCCGTTACAGCGCCATCCCCGGCCACACCACCGAGCTCGCCCGCGCGCTCAACGAGGTCCTCTCCGCCGACTGGCGCGACCTGCGCGGCGTCGAGATCGTGAGCTTTGGCGTCAACTCCATCGCCGCCTCGCAAGAAGACGAGCAGATGATCAAGGACCTGCAGAAGGCCGCGGTCATGCGCGATCCCACCATGGCAGCCGCCAACATCGCCAGCGCCCAGAGCGACGCGATGCGCGCCGCAGCGGCCAACCCCAACGGCGCGATGGCCGGCTTTATGGGCATGGGCATGGCAGGTGGCATGGGTGGCATGAACGCCAGCCAGCTGTTCGCCGCCGGCCAGGCGCAGCAGCAGGCCGCCCCGCAACCGGCACCCGCCCCCGCACCGGCTCCCGCTGCCGCGCCCGCGGCCGGCACGTGGACCTGCAGCTGCGGTGCCACCAACACCGGCAAGTTCTGCCCCGAGTGCGGTAGCCCCGCACCCGCCCCGGCACCGGCCAAGTGGTTCTGCCCCAACTGCGGTAGCGAAAACGGCGGCAAGTTCTGCAGCAACTGCGGAACGCCCAGGCCCTAGTCCCTTTATCTGGTAATTGGCGGGGGTTCCGCCGCCCCCGCATTTGCTTCTATGGGTTTTCACACAAGAAGGAGGACACCATGAAGACAACGTTCAAAAAGTCCGTACTCGCATTCCTGACATGCGTCCTAGCGCTCGCCTTTGCCCTGACGGGCTGCAGCGGCGGCGGTGGCAAGGATCCCAAGGCCAACTTCGTCGGCAGTTGGGAGCTCTCGGGAGGAACCCTGGAGGGCGAAGAGCTGACCGATGAGTACATGAAGATGCTCGAGGATTGGGGTGTCCACTGCGTCCTGATTCTCGATGAGGACGGTACAGGAGCCCTCGACCTGTTCCTTGAGGTTGTCGACCTTAAATGGGAGGCCAAGGACGCCACCACCGTAACCATCACCGCCGAAGACGAGTCGCACGACATGAAGCTCAAGGACGGCAAACTCATCCTCGAAGAGGATGACGGCAATCTTGTCTTTACCAAGTCCGACAAGGATCTGTCCGGCACGGTGAAGAAGGATCGCGAGGCAGCCGAAAAGGAAGAGGAGATCGATGAGGCCGTCGAAGACGACGACGTCCAGAAGATTGAAATCTCCCCCGCCGTCACCGTCGCCGATGACGACCTGTGCACCATCACCATCACCGAGAAGTTCAAGGACGACTGGGGCGACATCGGCTTTGTCGTCAACATCACCAACAAGAGCGACAAGGACCTGACCTTCTACGCTCCCAGCGGTAAGACCAACGTCAACGGCACCATGAAGGAGCCCTGGTTCTCGGCTCACCTGATGCCCGGCACCAACGCCACCGAGGAATTCACGTTCTCGAGCGGCGAGCTCGATAGCCTCGACGACCTGGTCAACACGACCATCGGCATCGACGCCTATCTGACCGATTCCTACGAGGACGTCGCCTCCTACAGCGCAACCATCGCGTAACGGCAGACATCTACAGCCGCGGATTGGCGGACACATCCGCGCACACAAGACGGGGCCGCAGGAGTTGATCCTGCGGCCCCGTCGCTTTGTGGTGGTGCGCAACGAGCGCTAGCGTTCCATATTGGGGACGATGCTGCCTTCGGTCACCGCGTGCACGGCCAGGCGCATGATGTTGTCGTAGCCGGTCTTGCTCAGGATCTCGGATATGCGACGCTTGATGGTGCCTTCGCTCATAAACAGCTCGGCCGCGATCTCGCGACGGCTCTTGCCTTCGCAGGCCAGACGCAGGATTGAAAGCTCGACGTCATCGAGAGCCGCCGTGCCCGAAAAGATGCTCTCGGGCGGCTTGGGAAACGTGCAGTAACCCGCCAGCGTGGAGCGCATCACGGCAAACAGCTCGTCGATGCCGACATTTTTGTACACAAAGCTGTCAACGCCGGCCTCGCGCGCTTGGTCCACAAACGTAATCTCGGGCATGCCCGTCATGATAATGATGCGGCACTCGGGCAGCTGCTCCTTGATGCGCGCCGCCGCCACGATGCCGTTGGAATCGTGCTCGGTGCACACGTCCATCAATATCATGTCCGGACGCTCCTTGAGCACAACGTCGAGGGCGTCGGACGCATCGGCAATTGCGGCGACAACGGTCATATCGGGCTGGTCGCCAACGGAGCGCGCAAGGCTCTCGCGCAAGATGGCCTGATCTTCGACTATAAGGACGCGAATCATGAGCTTCTCCTTTGGACCGTGACGTCGGGGCTCAGCGGGATGGACACCTCAAGCGTAAAGGGTGGGGTGGCGTGGACCTCCAGGCTGCCGCCCAGATCTTGTGCGACATGCCTCATACCAGGAATACCCGTTCCCTCGCGATACGATACGGGAGCGGGTGCGCCGTCGTTGGAAATGGTCACGCGCGCGACAGCGCACCCGTCCGGCGCCTCCTGCCACAAGCGTACCTGGACCTGGTGGGCCTGCGCATGCTTGGTCGCATTGGTCGAGGCCTCGCGAATAATCTGCAAAAACGCCGCGGCGATGCGTGCATCGTCGGGGAGCGACCCCTCTACATCGACCTGCACGCTCACTAGACCAAAAGCGTGGACGATATCGCCCAGCTGCTCTGCCGGCTCGCTGTCGCCACCACTGCGCAGGTCGGCGGTAATCGAGCGCAGCAGCGGGTCAATCTGCTCGAGCGACTCGTCGTCCAGGCGTCCCTCTTCCAGATATCGATGGAGGATGGACAGGCGCTGGCCGATCACGTCGTGCACGCGGGCACGCATGCGTAGGTAGGCCGCGTTGTCGGCAACCTTTTTGACTTCTTCGATCTGAGCCTGGAGCTCTTGACCCGCAAGCTCAAGCAGGTGATTGGCCTGCGCCAGACGGTCGTGGGCATGCGCGTACTCCGTCACGTCCAAGCCAATAATGCGTTCGAACGAACGACCCGAAACCATAACATCGTCGCGCACAAATAGGCGAATCTCGGCGGAAGAAATCTCGATCACCGCACGCGCCTCACCAAAGCGGTCCAAGTTGATCCGCACGCGATTCCTGCTGCTTTCGGGCATTTGCATGCCGAGTTTGCGAAGGCCATTCCACGTGCCACTCATATCGCCCAGGTCGGTGGGCATGTGAAGCTCCACGAGGTTCTTGCGCATGCAGCGGTTCATGAGCAACGGGCGGCCCTTCGAATCCAGATACAGAATGCCCACGGGAATCACGTTGATAGTCTCGATCGTCGAGAACGCCGTGATGTCCTCCTGGCGGTTGCGCACATCCATCAAAAGCGCCGCGATGGAGCGGAATAGGAAGAACGCGCCCTCCGCGATAAGGACCGCGGTCCATGCCGGGCCCATGGCATAAACCACTGGCGGCGTCACGGCGGCAACGAGCAGCAGTTCGGCCAACATAACGGGGCGACGATAGTGCACCATAAGCACCGCGCCGTAGAAAAAGATCGCAGCGTTGAGCCATAGCAGCGCGCCAGCCGCCTCGGCGGCGACGTGAGGCGGCGTCACCAAATACGAGCCAGACAACGCGAACAAGATGACGGCCGAGATAATCAAGTGCAGCACAAGGCTCGCCTCGTAGGCACAAATCACTTTGCGGTTGTAGGACGAGCGGCGCGATGCGATGAGCGGAACGTGGATGGTCTGCAGGCACGCCGCTAGGGCAAAGACGACGTCAAGTGCGACAATCTGGGGAAGGATAAGCGGGATCTGCATCGTCACTCACCCGCCCGCGGCATCAAGACAATCATGCGTAGCTGGCCGGGTTCGCCCTCAAGACGATACGCCACGTTGCGCCCCTGCAGCGCGCTTTCGAGTTCGTGGGCGGCCGGCGTCTGCGACAAGTCTTCCTCGTCATCGGAAAAGAGCGTGGCACGCAGCTCGACACTGCACCGGTCATGATCGCTCAGGTGATACATGAGCGCCGGATGGTCGGTGGTGTAGGCGAAGAACGCAAAATCGTACACGCAGTCGTACAGCGCGCTCACCGCGCTGGCGTGCATCGGGCGTCGTATGGCGATGATCGAGGCGCAGTCGATATCGATAGTGCGCAGGTCACTTGCCAGCTCATTGGCGATCAGCTGGATCCGGTCGCGGTCAAAGCCGCTCTCTCCGTGCTGCGCCAAGGTGAGCGACCCCTTGCGTTTGCAATAGGCAACGAGCATCTTGGCGCACTGCAGCATGCGGTAGCGCTCGTGCGAAGACGCCTCGTCGGTCAACGGCGGCAGCGAGCTCAGCAGGTCGTACATCTCGTCGAGTGCGCGGGCAAGCGCCTGGTCAACGTCTTGGACCAGCAGGGTCTCGGCCTCTTGGTCTGCCAGATGCGTCTTAAGGTCGTAGTCGGCCGTGAGCAGTTCATTTTGGCGTTGCAATTCCATGCGACGATGCGCCAGCTCACGGTTGAGCTCATTGAGTTCCGACACGTCCTGGGCAAGCAGGGCCGATCCGCCCAACAGCGGAAAGGCGCGATACATCACATCGGGATCGGGCGCCACGGCAAAGGCGTGGGCATGCCCATGCTCCTGGGCCCGCAGCTCCTCGCGCACACCCTCCGGCATTGGCTTTGACACCGGCGTGGCATAGACTTCCCGCAGGTCGCGCGTCAGCACTTTAAGATCGAGCGGCAGCGTGTCGAAGATGCCGGCGATATCGTGATACGACGGGATGACGCCGCAATCGAGGCAGATCTCCATCGTCACCACGCACAGCACGCAGTAGACGAGCGAAAAGTTGAGTTTCCACGCCCAAGGCACGCGTAGGGCGTATGAGATGGCAAAGAACGCGCCGCCCAGCAGCACGAGTGCCGCCGTGCCCGAAAAGCGCTGAATGCGGAAAGATGCAGACCGACCCACCAAAATGAAAAAGGCGACAAAGTTAAAGGCCGTCCATATGAGCACGGCGAAATAGCCCCAGCCGTACGTGTAGTCGTTGCTCCAGGTGTCACTTGAGCGATCGAAGTGAAAGACCTGCTGGTGAAAATCGTTGGTGAGCACAAACCCAATGAGCAGGATGGCCGCGACCCACAAGGCCGTACGATAGCGGCGGCCCGCACGATGTTGCTCCAGGCCCGCAAGGCGCAGGCCGCAGAGCTGATAGAGCAGCGGAACGAGCGTCATGGGGACGTAGTACAGGTACCACAGCACGGTGGCATAGAACGGCGTGAACGACTTGTACTTGAGGATGACCTCGATCATCCACAGGGCGCAGATAGTGGCAACGGCAACGAGGCGCCGGCGCAATACGTAATCCAAACAGCGCAGGTAAACCAGCACGCCCCAGATTGAAAAGGCGATCGCAGCGACAAGCAGCGGAATCGAGCTCGAATGGATAAGCCCGTCCACGACTTCTTTGGACACCTCGCTATAGGCAGGCACGATGTTTGAGAGCTTGGGGTCGGAGGCGAATAACGCCGGCAAGACCGCCAAAAGCAGAAGAAATAGTGCGGTTATGACGCCGGCAATGACGAAGGCGCGGCGACGGTACACCAGGTGCGTTATGCCAACGAGGAATCGCGGCATGGCGAAGAGCCTGCCACCCTTGGGATCCGCCACGGGTGCGGATCGGGTGGCCGTGTGTCCGATATGTCGTTCGCGGGTACCCATAGTGCTTTTAGTGTACCGACAGGCAGGCTCAAAAAACGGGCCGCATGTCCCAAAATCCGCAGACGGCAGAACGTCTCTTATCGATATTGAGTCCTATTCCCTTTCACTTCTTTTGCAAGTTTTAACTTCTTTTGCTTTCTTTCACTTCTTTTAACAAAGCGCCCGGCGAGCGCAAACTGCTCGCCGGGCGCCTTGGTTAGGAGGCAATGGTTGTTGAGAAAGCCTAGGACAAATCTTCGCCGTTCGTCTCAATAACGTGTTTGTACCAGTCAAAGCTCTTCTTCTTGGAGCGCTTGAGGGTGCCGTTGCCAGCGTCGTCGCGGTCCACGTAGATGAAGCCGTAGCGCTTGGACATCTCGCCCGTGCCGGCCGAGACCAGGTCGATCGGGCCCCAGGTGGTGTAGCCCAGCAGGTCGACGCCGTCCTCGGTCACCGCGTCACGCATCGCGGCAATGTGCTGGCGCAGGTAGTCGATGCGGTAGTCGTCGTTGATGGAGCCGTCCTCCTCGACAACGTCCTTGGCGCCCAGGCCGTTCTCGACCACAAACAGCGGCTTCTGATAACGGTCGTACAGGTCGTTGAGGGTGATGCGGAAGCCCAACGGGTCGATGGCCCAGCCCCACTGGCTCTCCTGCAGGTAGGGGTTCTTGGCACCGGCGAAGGCGTTGCCCTGGGTGCGCTCGACATCGGGGTTGTCGGCACCGGCGGAGCAGCGGGTGCTGTAGTAGCTAAAGCTGATGAAGTCGACGGTGTTGGCAGCCAGGATCTCGCGGTCCTCGTCGGTCATGCCCACATCGATGCCCAGACGCTCGAGCTTCTTGACGGCATAAGCCGGGTAATAGCCGCGGCTCTGGACGTCGACGAAAAAGTAGTTGTCCTGGTTGTCGAGCTGCGCCTGGCGCACGTCGCCCGGACGGCAGCTGTAGGGGTAGTAGCTACCGGCGGCGAGCATGCAGCCGATCTTGACCTCGGGGTCGATCTCGTGAGCGATCTTGGTGGCCCAAGCGCTGGCGACGAGCTCGTTGTGGGCTGCCAGGTACTCGACGGCCTCCTTGTTCTCGCCCTCTTCAAAGACCAAGCCGGCGCCCATAAACGGCAGGTGCAGGATCATGTTGATCTCGTTAAAGGTGAGCCAGTACTTCACCAGACCCTTGTAGCGGGTGAAGATCGTGGTGGCGAGGTTCTTGTAGAAGTCGATGAGCTTGCGGTTGCGCCAGCCGCCGTACTCCTTGATGAGGTGGATGGGGCAGTCGAAGTGCGTGATGGTCACGAGCGGCTCGATGCCGTGCTTCTGGCACTCGCGGAACACGTCCTCGTAGAAGGCCAGGCCGGCCTCGTTGGGCTCGGTCTCGTCGCCGTTGGGGAAGATGCGGGTCCAGGCCAGGCTCATGCGGAAGGTCTTAAAGCCCATCTCGGCAAAGAGGGCGATGTCCTCCTTGTAGTGATGGTAAAAATCGATGCCGGTCTGCGCGGGATAGTAGTAGCCGTCCTCAAAGTCGAGCATCTTGCGCTGGCCGGAGACCACCGCGTAGCGCTCGGAGCCGTGCGGAGCCACGTCCACGTTGGCCAGGCCGCGGCCGTCCACGTTGTAGGCGCCCTCGCACTGGTTGGCAGCCGTCGCGCCGCCCCACAGGAAGTCATTACGGAAAGCCATGCATCGATCCTTTCATACGCTGCTTGTCGTGGTTTTAGTATCCCCGCAAACGGGGCCTCTCTCAACGACAGCGGCGCAGGCCGACACTTCTTTTCGCGCGCAGGCGCTCGGCAGCCGCCCCCGTCTGACACTTTTTGATACCTGCGTGCCCAAACCACCACAATGGGGACAGGCACCTTTGTGGTGGTTTGGGCACGTTTGTCTCGATCTGTAACAGATAGGCCACCAAAACCGGGCTTAGTGTTACAGATCGAGATTTTCGGGTTGCTTCCTGCAGTTTGTCTAAATCTGTAACAGGTAGAGTCGATTTTGCCTGCTAGATGTTACAGATTGAGACAGAAGACTCTAGTCCACGGTGATGTCGAGGTTTTTGCCGGTGAGGCCTACGTAGCCGCCTTCGGCTGCCTTGGGGCTATCGGCGTGGCAGAGGACCCACTTGTCGGCCTTCCAGTAGCAGTAGCTGTCACCAGCGGCAGGCATGTCGGCTGCGGCCTCGGGACGCGGGCCGTTGGTGCCGGCGGGCAGCGCAACCATCACCTGGAAGCCGCCGTCGTCGACCATGCACGGCGTGTAGTGCAGCGTCGTGGCGTAGACCTCGACGAGCGTGCCGGCGGGCGCGCGGAAGGCCTTGACCTGCGCGGTGTCGAGTTTGCCATCGACGATCTGCTCGCGCTTGGCCAGCAGCAGAATAAAGTCGCGGGCGCCCAGGTTGAACTCGCTGGCGCGGTGATACTCCAGGCAGTTGAGCTTCGTGTTGTGGCCGTTGCACCAGCCCAGCTGGAAGGGACGGCCGCCGTACATGAGCAGACCGAGTGTGTCGGCACCTTCGACTTGCTCGAGCTCGGGCGCGGAGGCCACGTACCTGCTGCCCTCGGGAATGGGCGTGGCGGAAAGCGCCTCGACAAGCGGGGCGGTCAGGCTGGAGGGCACGTCGTCCCACATGCGGCCGTAGGACTTGAATTCGGGATCGTTGACAGAGTAGATATGCATGTTCGCTCCTGTTCGTTTATGTGACGGTATGAACATTCTAGAACAGTATTCATATTCAGATGCGATCAATGCCACAAACATTGCGCAGCGGAATTGTCTGGTCGAATAGGCGACATGCAGTTCCTTCTTAACCGAGGTATTCCCTAAGGAACTCAATTGCGCTCAAACACCAATGGTCGGTTTCCGGCGCATGGGGCTTCATCAATGCATGCCCTCCCTCTGGATACATAATCTCCTCATGGTGCACCCCGGCCGCATCCAGTGCATTCACCATCTTTCCGAGATTGCCGGGCGATACGACATCGTCGTCGGCGCATTGCCAAAGGTACGTCGGCGGATACTGCTCCCACACGTGCTGATCAACGCAGAAGTCATCGATCAGGTCACGCCCAGCTCCACCGCATACCGAATCAAGAAATCTTTGGTCCGATACGTCCTCGGATTCATGAAGATCAATCGGCGCATAGCATAAGACCAGGGCTTTGGGCGGCTCGCATCCGTAAGACGCGAACCCCTTGTTGTCCGTCCCCCACTCGGCAGTCAAATGCGCGCCAGCAGAAAAGCCGATAACCGCATAGCTCTTAGCGACATCGAATCTCGCTGAATTCTCGAGAACGAAACGGACGGCTCGATTCAGATCGTCGATCGGGCGCGGCATCAGGGGCTCAACCCTCACCCTGTATGACAACACGAACACGTTATAGCCCGCGTCGTTGAGCTCAGGGGCAACGGGAAAACCTTCCATTTGGTGACAAACGCTTTGGTAGCCCCCGCCCGAAATCGCGATGATGAACGGCGCCCCCGGTCTCCCAGGAAAGAAAAACAGTTTCGTATTGCGTCGAGTCGGGTCACGGATGCAGTCGGCTTCATCCCAAATATCGTAGGCAACCTGCCGCCCGTCATCCACGAGCTCAACAATCCGGTTCAATCCGCGTAAAACGCGAGCCTCTTCATACGGGTTAGTATCGGAATTCATATGGGCCACAATTGGCTTATCCCACATGCGCTCCCAAGTTGAAGGGCGGCAAAGCATAAGATGCTCGCCGAACCCGGCGAACTCAGGGAGGAGCGCGATTTCGCCAAACGTCATATCGGCTGTAATTGTCATAGCTAGTCACTCCAAAACGAGGGTGGGCCCGCGCTGATCAATCGCAAGCCCACCATATGCAATCTGCTGCGGGGTATTCAGCAGCTTACATTCCGAATAATTGCCTATTCCTCCGACGCATCCGCATCGGGGCGATACATGATGTAGACGAGGACGAAGGTGAGGATAAAACCAACGACGTTGCAAAGAATTGCGCCAATGAGGCTATTCATATCACCGGAAGGATTCATGTAACCGGGGAAGCTAAAAATACCGCTCGAGGTCATAACGAACGTGCGAGTATTGAAGATCGCCGGGATAACGGCACTGATTGCTCCAGAAATCATAGAAGCGATAACGATCTTCTTATGCTCCAAGATGATGCCATACAGAGCCGGTTCCGTAATTCCGCACAGGCCCGTGATGGCGCAGCTGAACCCAAGGCTCTTTTCGCTCGGATCCTTCGAGCGAAGAGCAAACGCCAGGCAGGCACCGACGACGCCCATGCTGCAACAAACAAGTCCAAGGATAGGATCGGAACCGACGGTCATGATGTTGTTGATGGAAATCATGATAAGAGCCCAGTGGAGTCCAAGGGGAATCATAACGAGGCCGAAAATCGGTCCGAGGATAACGCCGCAGAGGATGGGGCTGAACTGGTAGACCGCCAGTACGGCAGTCGCAAGCAAAGAGCTTGCCTGCTGGATAACGGGACCGATTACAAGGAGCGAGATGGGGGCAGCAATAGCAACCGTCAGGAACGGAACGAGCGCAAATGTCACAGCATCGGGAAGAACCACACGCAGTCCTTTATAGAGAACGGATGCAAACCAGGCCGCCACGATAGCAGGAAACACCGTGGAGGAATAACTCACCATCGCGAATTTCATGCCGAACAAATCCAATGCATCGCCCGCTCCAGCCGCAGCAACGAAAGTCGGGTAAATCAGGATTGCGCCGAGAACCGCACCGATGTATCGATCGATTCCGAAGAACTGAGCCGCGGACGACCCAACAAGAACGGGCAGGAAATACATGCACGCATTTCCCATGCCGTACAGCAGGGTGTAAATTCCGCTCTC
>ERZ869983.373-NODE-373-length-15120-cov-8.821778_pt1 | contig 15120 bp, 12 predicted proteins | sample MGYA00521106_ERZ869983 | MGnify/ENA primary metagenome ERZ869983 (study PRJEB32232, sample SAMN07284972) | human gut metagenome | biome: human-associated habitat; material: feces | host: Homo sapiens | place: Tanzania | collected 2014-04-05 ...
TACCTGCTGATAGAGAGGAACAGCCAGACAGATGGTGGCTGGAGTAAGCAGATAGCTGATCATATTGGCACCGGCAGAATAGGTAGTGTAATCAACGCCCGTAAGGAGCAACACGCAGATTACCAACACGATAGCGATGAGCAGGGGATTCATCAGCGACCACCCTGTCTTCATCTTCAGCAGCATACCGATGCCGTATGATGCCAGACTGATCAAGACTCCGAAGAACACGGAATCCTGGAAAAGCGAAATAGAACTCATCATCATTTCTTTGCCTCCTTTTCTGTCTTGTTATCTGAAACTTCTACACTTGCAAGGCTTTCAGCAGCCTTCGCCTGCTGCGCTTTCATCCGGTTCTTGCGGATTACCATCTGGGTAATCCATCCCGAAACACCCATCACGATGAAGGTGCTCACCACCGTCACAATGATATACTGCAGCCACGAATTGCCTATCGCCTGCCAGGAATCGATGAGCCCCACGGCAGCAGGGATAAACATCACCGGCATGACGGCAATCAGAAAGCTGCTCGTCTCACGAATATCCTTCACCTTGATCCATTTCAGCTCCAATGCCGCAAAAAGCAAGATAATGCCATAGATACTGGCAGGAATCGGCAACGGCAACAGGAAATGGAGCAGTTCTCCCGCAAAAGAGAACGCTATGATTATCAAAAATTGAATTAAAAACTTCATCCTGAATTACTTTTTACTTTGAACTTTGAGCTTTGAACTTTGAACTTTGAACTTTGAACTTTATGATTACCCATGTCCCCCCTGAGCCACCGTTGAATCCGATTCCATCGGATTCCCTCCCCAGGAATGGCCAGCAGGAAGCCCAAAAGCAAACCTCTCTTTTACAACAACCCTATATACTGCTCAATGATGCTGGCAGTCTTTTCTGCCCCCAGGCGCACGGTATCGAGGCAGATGTCATAGTCATCGGCATTGCCCCAGGTAAGCCCGGTATAATACTTATGATAGGCGATTCGGCAGTCATCCGCATGCTCCACGAACTCCTCAGCCTCCAGTCTTCCCAGACCTTCCTCATGGCGGATATTCGCAATGCGCTCCTCAAGATTGCCCTTCAGGAACACCGAAACGAGATCCTTGCGGTCGCGGAAGATATAATTGCCGCAACGGCCGATGATGATACAGTTCTCCTGCCCAATCATATCCGTCAAGACCTGAATCGGCTTTTCGGTGAGCGCCTTTTGAGGCTCACCCAGGGAAGACATGGCAAAGAGCAGCTCGTCTACCGGACGCTCATCAAAGAACGACTCCATCTCATCAAGCACCCCATGCTCCCGTGCCATATCCATCAAAGTCTTACGGGTATAGAAAGGGATGCCATAATGTTCAGCCAGCAACTTGCCCACATGAACAGCGCCACATCCACATTGGCGCGCAATCGTAATAATCATAACTCTAAAACTATTAAACCAAAACCTATATATACCAAGAAAGCTAAGAAGATCTAACTCTTCTTAGCTTTCTCGAAGTCGGGGCGACAGGATTCGAACCTGCGACCACCTGTTCCCAAAACAGGAGCGCTACCGGGCTGCGCTACACCCCGCTCATTCATCTCTACGATACCTATTAAGCATTGCTTTAAGCATCATTTCTGAATTGCGAGTGCAAAGGTACTACATTTTTTTGATTCCACCAAATTTTTCCCTAACTTTTTTCAAAAAAATATGCATTTAAATGCAAAATGGCTGGAAAACAGGCAAAAAATAAGGGCAACCCCTATCTGGAATTGCCCTTATACCTTATTATATATATAGTAGCGGCAAAGAACCGCAACCATACTTGCTGAACTTTTAAATCAGAAATCTGATTTTACTTGATGATTCCCTCTTCTACGAAAATCTTCTTCAAGATCTGGACAGCCTGCTCAACCTGCTCTCTTGTATGAGTAGCCATGAGGGCGAAACGTACCAATGTATCCTGAGGAGCACAAGCTGGAGGAATAACAGGGTTGATGAACACACCTGCATCGTAAGCCATCTTGGTAACAACGAATGTCTTCTCAGCATCGCGTACGTAGAGAGGAATGATAGGACTCTCTGTCTCGCCAATCTCGAAACCTTCCTCGCGGAAACGCTTCAAGGCATAGTTAGTTACATCCCAGAGATTCTCGAAACGCTCTGGCTCATTCTGAATGATGTGGAGAGCCTCGAGAGCTGCTGCTGTGGCAGCTGGAGTGTTAGAGGCGCTGAAGATGTAAGTACGGCAGTTGTGACGGAGGAAGTTGATTGTATCCTTGTCTGATGCGATGAAACCGCCGATAGAAGCCAGACTCTTAGAGAATGTACCCATGATGAGGTCTACCTCGTCGGTCAGACCGAAGTGGTCGCAAACACCACGACCCTGCTTGCCGAATACGCCAAGACCATGAGCCTCGTCTACCATGATAGAGCAGTTGTACTTATGCTTGAGCTTAACGATTTCTGGCAAGTTAGCCAAGTCGCCCTCCATAGAGAACACACCGTCAACAACGATGAGCTTGATAGCCTCCTGAGGGAGCTTAGAGAGCACGCGCTCCAAATCTTCCATATCGTTGTGCTTGTAGTGGAGCTGGGTAGCGAATGAGAGGCGGCGACCATCTACGATACTTGCGTGGTCGCGGTCATCGCAGATAATATAGTCGTTACGACCTACTACGCAAGCCAAGACACCCTGGTTAACAGAGAATCCTGTAGAGAAACACAAAGTTTCGTCCTTGCCCATAAACTCAGCAAGCTCCTTTTCGAGCTGCACGTGCAAATCGAGCGTACCATTGAGGAAACGGCTTCCTGCACAACCGGAACCATACTTGTCGAGCGCAGCCTTAGCTGCATCAATAACACGCTGGTCATTAGTCAAACCCTGATAAGCATTAGAACCGAACATCAGAATCTTATGACCATCGATGTCGGTTACCTCTGTCATCTGCTTACTTGTGATCTCGCGGAAATATGGATACACACCGGCAGCCATATACTTCTGAGGTTCACGATAATTCTTGTATCTTTCTTGTAATTGTCCCATTATTAATAGGTGTACTTTATTTTCTTTTTTTATACTTTTCTAACTTTCAGGGTGCAAAGATACAAAAAAGAACTCAATAAACGGCTTTTTTTATAAGAAAGTTTACTTTTATAGTTTTTTTAATCGATATTTCTTGTTATTTTGGGTATTTTTATTACTTTTGTAGCCTAAATTTTACAAACTCTTGACTATATAATGAAGAAAAAGATACTTTTCATCATGAATCCGATTTCAGGAACAGCCAGCAAGGCGGCAGTTCCCAGTCTGATAGATTCTGTTTTGGACAAAGAGCTTTTTGAGTACGAGATAAGAATGACTGAAAGAGCTGGGCACGCTTCGGAAATTGCTACCGAAGCGAAGAACAACCATGTAGATGTGGTTGTGGCGGTTGGTGGTGACGGAACCGTCAACGAGGTGGCCCGCTCACTGGTTCACTCCGATACTGCCCTCGGCATTCTGCCTTGCGGTTCGGGCAACGGATTGGCAAGACATCTGCTGCTCCCGATGAATCTGAAGAAATGCATCGAGGTCATCAACCAGTGCGAGATTCGCGACCTGGATTTTGGTGTCATCAACGACCACCCGTTCTTCTGCACCTGCGGCATGGGCTTTGACGCTTTCGTCAGCATGAAGTTTGCCGAGAGCGGCAAGCGTGGTCCTATCACTTATGCTGAAAATATCCTGCGCGAGGGATTGAAGTATAAGCCTGAGACTTACACCCTGGAGGACGAGACGGGCACCAAGCAGTATAAGGCGTTCCTCATCTCCTGTGCCAACGCATCTCAGTATGGCAACAATGCCTATATTGCCCCGCAAGCATCCATGAGCGACGGTTTGATGGATGTCGTCATCATGGAACCATTCGATGTTATCGAGGCGCCTCAGGTAAGTTTCGACATGTTCAACAAGACGTTGGACAAGAACTCGAAGATCAAGTCGTTCCGCTGCAAGAAGCTCCATATCACCCGCAGTCAGCCAGGCGTAATCCATTATGATGGCGACCCTGTGATGACGGGGGCAGAGATTGATGTTCACCTGGAAGAAAAGGGAATCAAGATGGTAGTGAACCCGTTTGCGAACAAGAACGACCGCAAGCCGAACATGATCCAGTCTGCCTTTGCCGATTTCTTCAACGATTTCAATGCCGTGCGCGATGATATCCATAAAGACATCCAGCGCCAGAGCAAAAGAGTAGAAGCTATCAGCAAACTGGTACAGAAGAAGCTGAACCTTTGAGGGAATGTTGAGTGTTGAATGTTGAGTGTTGAATGTTGAGTGTTGAATTTAGAGGGAGTGTTGAGTGTTGAATTTAGAGGGAGTGTTCATTCAACATTCAACACTCAACATTCAACATTCCTCAAAGGTAGAATTCTTCCGTTATTTTCTTATACCATTCCGAGCGGTTTCCCTGCGAATCCATCATTGTTTCTACATGCTCTTCATAAGGCGAAATGCGATGCTTGGCAAAACTCAGCATAAAGCGCTTTGGCTGCTTGCGCTCTACCGTCTTTATACCACACTTTCTTATCAGATAAAAGCCTAATATACAAGACTCTGCAACAAATTGTTCTACTACTTCAGCAGGAACAATTGCAGAGAAAACGCCATCATCAGAAAGCAACCGTTTTACACCCGCAAACAAATCGCGGAACGGAAGACTGTCCGTATGTCTCGCCATCGTTCTCTTGCTGTCCGGATTTTTCAAGCTGTCTACAAAGAACGGAGGATTGCTTACTATCGCATCAAAAACACCGGAAGACTTCAAACTTTCAGCAGTTCCAGAAGCCTCAGCAGCTTCCGAAGCTCCCCCGAAATCCTGCAGTCTGCAGCATTCTATTTCCACCCTGTCGCGAAACGGACTTGCCATCACATTCTCCTTCGCCTGTCCGCAGGCATCAGCATCCATATCAATCCCCACGACCTCAGCCTCAGGAAAACGCTGCGCCATCATGAGCGAAATCAGTCCCGTTCCGGAGCCAATGTCCAGAATCCGCCTGCCACCTTGCGCCCATGCACCCAGCAAAACGCCGTCAGTTCCCACTTTCATGGCACAACGGTCTTGCTCTATCTCAAACTGTTTAAACCGAAAATTACCCATAAATTCTTCTGTCTCTTTACAGAAGAAAACGAAGCCGCCGCCGATTTATTTTATCGCAAGCAGCAGAAAATGCCATTTCCACCTGCAAAAGCAGCCGCTTACATCTATAAAAACGGATACTAATATATAGAAAAAGCAATTTTATTATTAAATAATCTATCATCTTCCACGATATTTCATAAAAAATGAGTACCTTTGCACGGAAAATAGAAATCATAACAAAATGGATAATAGAAGAACAAGTACCCGAATACAAATGATTGCAGATTACGAGGGCGACCCGAAAACCCTGATCGAAGACCAGGAAGAAGGCTTGTACCCTACCCTCTGCATGCGAGATATTGTAGTTTTCCCTACCAATATGACCCCTATCGTTGTGGGCAGAAAGGAAAGTCTGAATCTCGTCCGGATGCTGGAAAAGAAGCCAGACACCACATTCTGTGTATTCTGCCAGAAGAATAAAGATACAGAATTGCCCTACGAAGAAGACCTCTACCCTGTAGGCGTCTTCGCCAAACTGATCAAGGTTATCAAGATGCCTGGCACAGACCAGATGAGCATCATCATCCAGGGTCTGGGCAGATGCCAGATGAAACATCTCGTTCAAAAAGAGCCTTACACAGTAATGGAAGTAGAAAGTCTTCCGGAGAAATGGCCTGACGAGAACAACGATGAACTCTTCAGAATGCTCTACGAGAACTTCCATTACGAAGCGACAGACTATATCAAATCAAATGCCAACTATAATGATGATGCCATCCAGGCAATCAACGAACTGTCGAGCATTCACATGCAGTGCAACTTCATGTGCTCCCTCCTCCCTTTCTCCATCGAGGATAAAATCAAGATGCTGAAAGAGGAAAATCTCAGCGAGCGCATCATGATTGCCATCAGATCCCTGAACAAGGTGCGCCATCTGCTACGCATCCAGACTGAGATTGAGAACAAAACCCACTACGACCTGGATGAGCAGCAGAAGGAATACTTCCTCAAGCAGCAAATCAAGAACATCAGGGAAGAACTGGGAGAAGGCAACGCCAGTCCGGAGAAGAAGGAGATTCTGGAGAAGGCGAAACTGAAGAACTGGAGCGAAGAGACAGCCAAGATTTTCAAGAAAGAAATTGCCAAGCTCGACACGCTGAACCAGCAGAGTCCTGACTATTCGATACAGATCGGATTCCTGCAGACGATGGTAGATTTGCCTTGGAATTCCTACACCCAGGACGACCTCAGTCTGACCCGTGCCAAGCGCATCCTGAACCACGACCACTACGGCATGGAGAATGTAAAGGAGCGCATCCTGGAATTCCTCGCCGTAAGAGCGCTGAACGGCGGCGGCAAGAGTCCTATCCTCTGCCTCTATGGTCCTCCGGGCGTGGGAAAGACCAGTCTGGGCAAGAGCATCGCAGCAGCCATGAAGCGCAAGTATGTACGCATGTCGCTGGGCGGTCTGCACGATGAAGCCGAAATCCGCGGTCACCGCCGCACCTATGTGGGAGCCATGCCGGGCCGCATCATCAAGAACATGCTGAAGGCAGGCAGCAGCAATCCGGTCTTCATCCTCGACGAGATTGACAAGGTGGCGCAGAGCAACTTCAACGGCGATCCTGCTTCAGCCCTGCTCGAAGTGCTGGACCCGGAACAGAACAATGCCTTCCACGACAACTATCTCGACATGGATTACGACCTCTCCAAGGTGCTCTTCATCGCCACCGCCAATGACCTGAGCGTCATTCCGCGTCCGCTCCTCGACCGTATGGAACTGATAGAAGTAGGCGGCTACATTACCGAAGAGAAGACAGAGATTGCCAAGCGCCATCTCGTACCGGAAGAGCTGGAAAGCACCGGTCTCGACAAGGTTTCGCCGAAGGTAAGCTTCAACAAGAATGCCCTCGAATTCATCATCGAGCACTATACCCGGGAGAGCGGCGTAAGACAGCTGAAGAAGCAGATAGACAAGAGTCTGCGCAAGATGGCTTACAAACTGGCCTGCAACCAGGAGCTGAAGAACTACACCATCACCCCTGACGAAGTAAAAGACCTGCTGGGCAATCCGCCGTTCAACCGCGACATCTACCAGGGCAACGACTACGCAGGAGTGGTAACCGGACTCGCCTGGACCTCAGTGGGCGGCGAAATCCTCTACATCGAGACCTCGCTCAGCAAGGGCAAGGCAGGCAAGCTCACCCTGACCGGAAATCTGGGCGACGTGATGAAGGAATCGGCCATTATCGCACTGGAATACGTCAAGTCGCACATCGACCTGCTGCAGGTAGACTACCGCATCTTCGAGCAGTGGAACATCCACATCCACGTGCCTGAGGGAGCCACCCCGAAAGACGGTCCTTCTGCCGGAATCACCATCGCCACCAGCATTGCCTCAGCCATCACCCAGCGCAAGGTGCGTGCCAACACAGCCATGACCGGCGAGATAACCCTCCGCGGCAAAGTGCTCCCGGTAGGCGGAATCAAGGAGAAGATTCTGGCAGCCAAGCGGGCAGGAATCAAGCACATCGTGATGTGCAGGGAGAACCAGAAGAACGTAGAGGAAATACCGGAGAAATATCTCAAGGGCGTAGACTTCCACTATGTAGAGAATGTGGCTGACGTCTGGCAGTTCGCGCTGACCGACGAGAAGGTGAAAAACCCTACAGACTTCAGCATTGAGGAAAATGATAAAAAAGAATAGAAATGAAATTTGAATTACAAGTAACAGATAAAGCAAGCGATGCGCGTACAGGCATCATCACCACCGACCACGGACAGATCAAGACCCCAATCTTCATGCCCGTAGGAACCGTGGGAAGCGTGAAGGGCGTCCACTTCGAGGAACTCAAGAAGCAGGTCATGGCACAGATTATCCTCGGAAACACCTATCACCTCTACCTGCGCCCAGGTCTTGACGTCATCAGGGCAGCAGGCGGATTGCACAAGTTCAACGGCTGGGACCGTCCTATCCTCACCGACAGCGGCGGCTTCCAGGTCTTCTCGCTCACCGGCATCCGCAAGCTCAAGGAAGAAGGCTGCGAGTTCCGCTCCCACATCGACGGCAGCAAGCACTTCTTCACACCGGAGAATGTGATGGACACCGAGCGTATCATCGGAGCCGACATCATGATGGCCTTCGATGAATGTCCACCGGGACAGAGCGATTACCAGTACGCCAAGAACAGTCTCATGCTCACCCAGCGCTGGCTAGACCGCTGCATCAAGCGGTTCAACGAAACCGAGCCCCTCTACGGCTATCAGCAGAGTCTCTTCCCTATCGTTCAGGGCTGCACCTTCCCGGACCTGCGCCGCGAAGCAGCCAAATACATTGCCGACAAGGGAGCCGACGGAAATGCCATCGGCGGACTTGCCGTAGGAGAACCTACCGAGGTGATGTATGAGATGATAGAAGTAGTGAACGAAATCCTGCCGAAAGACAAGCCGAGATATCTGATGGGCGTAGGAACCCCGCAGAACATTCTCGAAGCCATCGAGCGCGGCGTAGACATGTTCGACTGCGTAATGCCAACCCGCAACGGTCGCAACGCCATGCTCTTCACCTATCAGGGCACGATGAACATGCGCAACAAGAAGTGGGAGAAAGATTTCAGTCCGGTAGATCCTGACGGCTGCGACATCGACCTCGTAACCACGAAGGCCTACCTCCACCACCTCTTCAAGGCCCAGGAGCTGCTGGCGATGCAGATAGCCAGCATCCACAACCTCTCTTTCTATCTGCGCCTCGTGACCGATGCCCGCCATCATATCGAGCAGGGCGATTTCGTGGCATGGAAGAATTCCATCATCGACCAGCTTGGCCGAAGAATTTAAGTAAGCAAGCATCATGAAAGATTTTAAGAAAATAAGAAAACACCGCCGGCTCTACCGCACCGGCCGATGGGCTTCCCGCAAGTTCGGGTGGCTCATCAGGGCTGTGCGCTGGCTGGCTCACAAGCTCCGGTTCCTGCGCATATTCAGGTTTCTCAACCCGTTCAGGTACATCAAGAAGCTCGACTGGTACATTATCAAGAAGTTTCTGGGCTACTATTTCTTCTCCATCGCCCTGATCATCTCCATCGCCATCGTCTTCGACTTCAACGAGAACCTGTCAAAATTCACAGAGCACCATGCACCGGCGCGCGCAATCATCTTCGATTACTACGCCAACTTCGTGCCCTATTTTGCCAACCTCTTCAGTGCGCTGTTCGTGTTCGTGGCGGTCATTCTCTTCACCACCAAGCTGGCGAGCAATTCCGAAATCATCGCCATCCTGGCGTCGGGAGTATCCTTCAAGCGTCTCCTTCGCCCATACATGATTACCTGCGTGCTGCTCTCAGCCCTCTCCTTCGGGCTCTCAGCCTACGTCATTCCCCACGGAACCGTCATCAGGCAGAACTTCGAGACGATGTACAAGAACAAGAAGAAGAATACCAGTGCCGAGAACGTGCAGCTGCAGGTAGATAAGGGAGTGATTGCCTATATGCAGCATTACGACAACAGCATGAAGCGCGGCTACGGATTCTGTCTCGACAAGTTCCAGGACAAGAAACTCGTAAGCCACCTTACAGCGATGGACATCCAGTACGACACCATTTCCGACAGCAAGTATCACTGGAAACTGAGCAACTGGAAAATCCGCAAGCTCCATGGCATGAGGGAGCATATTACGAGCGGAGCGCAGAAGGACACCATCATCATGATGGAACCTACCGACCTGGTTTATTCCAAGGGCCAGCAGGAAACCTTCACCAGTCCTGAGCTCCGCGATTACATCTCCAAGCAGATCAACCGCGGTTCGGGCAACGTAGTGCAGTACGAGGTAGAATACCACAAGCGCATCGCCTCTTCCTTCGCTTCGTTCATCCTCACCATTATCGGTGTCTCCCTCTCAGCCCGCAAGCGCAAGGGCGGCATGGGAGCAGCGTTAGGCGTGGGTCTAGCCCTGAGTTTCGGCTACATCATGCTGCAGACGGTTTCTGCCACCTTCGCCATCCAGGCCAACTTCCCGCCTGTTCTGGCAGCGTGGCTTCCAAACTTCCTCTTCGCCATCGTAGCCTACTTCTGCTACCGCAAGGCACCGAGGTAAAATCAGAACCGGTTATCATAACCCGGTAATTGGATTTTGAGGGAAAAAGTCAACATTCAACATTCAACATTCAACATTAAAAAAAATGTATTTCGACGAATTAGATTTAAACGACAACGTGCTCGACGCATTATACGATATGCGATTCGACACCTGCACTCCTGTACAGGAAAAGTGCATTCCAGAGATATTAGAAGGTCACGATGTATTGGGCGTAGCCCAGACCGGAACCGGCAAGACCGCAGCCTATCTGCTGCCAGTATTGAGCAAGCTCGATGACGGCGGTTATCCGAAAGACGCCATCAACTGCGTCATCATGTCACCAACCCGCGAACTCGCCCAGCAGATAGACCAGGCGATGCAAGGCTTCGGCTATTACCTCCAGGGCGTGAGCAGCGTAGCCGTATACGGCGGCAACGACGGCAACCGCTACGATCAGGAGTTGCGCAGCCTCCGCATGGGCGCCGATGTAGTCATCGCCACCCCGGGCCGTCTCATCTCCCACCTCTCTCTGGGCAATGTAGACCTCAGCAAGGTAAGTTTCTTCATCCTCGACGAGGCCGACCGCATGCTCGACATGGGTTTCTCAGAAGACATCAAGACCATCGCGGCAAAACTGCCAAAGACCTGCCAGACCATCATGTTCTCGGCAACCATGCCTGAGAAGATAGAAGAACTGGCTAAGACCCTGCTCAAGAATCCGGTAGAAATCAAACTTGCCGTCAGCAAGCCAGCCGAGAAAATCAAGCAGGAAGCATACGTATGCTACGAAACCCAGAAGATGACCATCATCAAGGACATCTTCAAGGCGGGCGACCTGAAACGCGTCATCGTCTTCAGCGGCAGCAAATTCAAGGTGAAGCAACTCGCAGCTTCCCTCCAGCAGATTGGAGTAAACTGCGGAGCCATGCACAGCGACCTGGAACAGGCTGAGCGCGACGATGTGATGTTCAAGTTCAAGAGCGGACAGTATGATGTTCTCGTAGCTACCGACATTGTGGCGCGCGGAATCGACATCGATGATATTGAGATGGTCATCAATTACGATGTTCCTCACGATACAGAAGATTACGTTCACCGCATCGGCCGTACAGCCCGTGCCAACCGCGATGGTAGAGCCATCACCTTCGTGAGCGAAGAAGACCAGTACTGGTTCCAGCAGATTGAGAAGTTCCTCGAGAAGGTAGTAGACAAGATGCCTCTCCCTGAGGGATGCGGCGAAGGTCCTGAATACATCAAGCTCAACAAGCCGAAGAAGAAAGGCGCAAACGGAAGAAACAACAGACGCGGTAACGGCGGAAACGGCGAGGCCGGAAAAAACAGCGCCAAGAACCGCCGACAGAAAGACCGCGACCAGACTTCTCACAAGCGCAAGCCAAACAAGCCAAACGAGCGTCAGGAAAAAGCGCCACGCAGCAACGAACAGCAGCCTCAGCAGGGCAACAAGCAGCAGAATGCAAAGCAGCAGCCTCAGCAGGGCAACAGGCAGCAGAACGCAAAGCAGCAGCCACAGCAGGGCAACAGGCAGCAGAACGCAAAACAGCAGAACAGAAAGCCAGCCCAGCCAGGCGAGCAGCCAAAGAACAGCAACAGCCAGAAGCGCCGCAATAACAGCAATAACAGCAACCAGCAGCGTCCAGGCACCGAGAACAATGTTCGTCCGGGCAGCAACGGCCGTGGCAGAGGCGTAGCCCAGAAAAAGGGCGACAAGCCGGCTGCACGCAAGCACACCCCTATCGTAAATCCACAGAAGAAAGAAAACGCTGTGAAGAAATTCATCAAGCGCATCTTCGGATTCAAGAAATAGGAAATAAATCATCTTTTAAAAAGGAAAGAGGAATGATGAAAGAGCTACCCCTCACCCCGCTCATGACCATCAGCCTCACACTGACGATCGGAATCATCATAGCCAAATGGGGCTATGATGATTTCAATATGCCCTTCTGGCTCATCATCTCCATCATTTCATGCGCCCTTGGCAGCATCATCTTTTTCCTTACTGAGTTCTTAAGCCAAAAAGCTTACTTCAGCAGGAGCCACCAGTTTCTCATCTTCTCCCAATGCGTGATGATTCATTTATGCATCCTGAGCCTTGGGGCTTTTCTTACCTGTAAGCAAATAACTGATTCCCAAACCTCTACACAACTGAAAAACTGGCAGGAACTGTCTTACCTCACACGGGCAAAAATCAATACCGAACGCTATAAAAGTAATATCGAAAGCAAACTGGTTTCCCTTCACGTAAAACAGCAAGACTATGCAGTCATCGCAGCCATGGCGCTGGGCGACAAGAGCGCACTCGACTCGAACACCCGAAACAGTTACTCCATTTCCGGAGCCAGTCACATCCTGGCAGTAAGCGGACTTCATATAGGCATTATCTTCCAGCTTTTCATCTTTCTGCTAGGCGGCAGAAAGTACTCAGTTTACACCATCATCCTGTCCCTCATCTCCATCTGGACCTACGTTTTTCTCATAGGATTGCCGGCAAGTGCTGTCCGTGCAGCCATCATGCTTTCAGCCTACAGCTTAAGTTTAGCTTTCCATCGTACCGGTCTGCCGCTCAATACCTTAGCCTCGGCTTATGTATTTATGCTCTTCATCAGTCCGCTCTATCTTTTCGAGTTGAGTTTCCAGCTTTCGTTCCTGGCCGTAGCCTCCATTCTGCTGTTCTTCACACCCCTTTACACCCTCCTCCCCATCCGCAGCCGTTTCATCCGTTGGGCATGGGGACTCCTTTGCGTTTCACTGGCAGCCCAGATAGGAACCCTTCCGGTCATCGTCTACACCTTCGGCAGAATATCGTGCTATTCACTTCTCACCAATTACATCGCCATTCCCGCAGCAACCCTCATCCTATATCTTGGAGCAGCCTTAATCCTGTTCTCCCCACTCACGTTATGGGCGCCCATAGCACCGGTTGTCGCCCCACTCATCAGCCTTACATCAGGCGCCCTGACCAGCATCACCCAGTTTTTGAATACAGCCATAAAACTGATCAGCATGCTGCCTGGAGCAAGCATCGAAAACGTAAGAATCAGTCTGCCTCAGGTATTCGGTCTCTATGCTATCATCCTGCTCATTTATGTCCTATGGCGCAGGATAGATAAACAGAAGTCGTCAGAATGCGAGATTCCCTAAAACGGAGATAAAGGCTTAAACCCCGAAAAACGTCTCTTATATAATAAGGTGTGCGTACACAAATGCGCTACAAAACGTGGCTAAAAATGTTAAAAAATGACTTTTTTCTACTTTTTCTGCATTTTTTCTTTCTTTTTGTTGGTGTTTTCAAGAAAAACATGTATCTTTGCAATCAGAAATTAAAAATAAGAATTTAAACACAATAAAAGATTAAAGATTATGAAAGCATCTGAAGTAATCGCGAATCTCCAAAGAAGATTCCCAAACGAGCCTGAGTACATTCAGGCAGTTAGTCAGGTTCTCGGTACTATCGAGGAAGAGTACAACAAGCACCCAGAGTTTGAGAAGGCAAACCTCATCGAGCGTCTCTGCATTCCAGACCGCATCATCCAGTTCCGCGTATCTTGGGTAGATGATAAGGGCAACGTACAGACTAACATGGGTTACCGCGTACAGCACAACAACGCGATTGGCCCTTACAAGGGAGGTCTTCGCTACCACAAGTCAGTAAACTTGGGTATTTTGAAGTTCTTGGCTTTCGAGCAGACATTCAAGAACTCTCTTACAACTCTCCCAATGGGTGGTGCTAAGGGTGGTTCCGACTTCTCTCCACGTGGCAAGAGCAACAACGAGGTAATGCGTTTCTGCCAGGCTTTCATGACAGAGCTTTATCGTCACATGGGTCCAGACGAGGATGTTCCAGCTGGTGACATCGGTGTAGGTGGCCGTGAGGTAGGTTACCTCTTCGGAATGTACAAGAAGTTGACACACCAGTTCCAGGGCGTCTTGACCGGTAAGGGTCAGGAGTTCGGCGGTTCATTGATCCGTCCTGAGGCTACAGGTTACGGTAACGTATACTTCCTCTGCAACATGCTCGCTACCAAGGGTATTGACATCAAGGGCAAGACTGTTTTGGTTTCAGGTTCAGGTAATGTAGCCCAGTACACTATGGAGAAGTTGCTCCAGTTGGGTGCTAAGCCAGTTACATGTTCAGATTCAGACGGTTACATCTACGACCCAGACGGAATCGACCGCGAGAAGCTCGATTACATCATGGAGCTCAAGAACGTAGAGCGTGGCCGTATCAAGGAGTATGCAGAGAAGTATGGTGTAAAATATGTTGCAGGTGCTAAGCCTTGGTTTGAGAAGGCAGACATCGCTCTCCCATCAGCTACTCAGAACGAAATCAACGAGGAGGCAGCTAAGGCTCTCATCGCCAACGGCGTAATCGCAGTAAGCGAGGGTGCTAACATGCCTTCTACTCCAGAGGCTATCAAGGTATTCCAGGATGCTAAGATTCTCTACTCTCCAGGTAAGGCAGCCAACGCAGGTGGTGTTGCAGTATCAGGTCTTGAGATGAGCCAGAACTCAGAGCGTCTGAAGTGGTCTCGTGAGGAGGTTGATGCTAAGCTCCACGACATCATGAACGATATTCACGCTAACTGCGTGAAGTATGGTACTGAGCCAGATGGTTACGTAAATTACGTAAAGGGTGCAAACGTAGCCGGCTTCCTGAAGGTAGCTAAGGCTATGATGGCTCAGGGCATTGTATAAGGCAACGACATTTTTAATTAACATATTAAAAAATTTTAAAATGATAAGAAATAGCGGGTCTGTGAAGATCCGCTATTTTTTTGTATTTACTCCTTCCCCCACTCCTTCTTTACATCAAAGCAGGGGCAGGCTTTGTTGGCAAATTCATTATGACCATGAATCGTGGCTAACGGGAATTCCTCCTTCAGCTGCTCGATGAGCGATTGCATTGCCGCTTTCTG
>ERZ869983.374-NODE-374-length-15094-cov-5.554438_pt1 | contig 15094 bp, 11 predicted proteins | sample MGYA00521106_ERZ869983 | MGnify/ENA primary metagenome ERZ869983 (study PRJEB32232, sample SAMN07284972) | human gut metagenome | biome: human-associated habitat; material: feces | host: Homo sapiens | place: Tanzania | collected 2014-04-05 ...
GGAAGCAAAAATGACACAGGAAATCCGCCCTTTTTTGAAAATAAATGATTCATTTAAGAAGATTGTAATTACATCTGATATACCAAAACCTTTTTATAATGATCAGGGTATTTTAATCATGAATGTATATGATTTTTTATTGAATGCAGATTCGTTGGAACTATAAGAAGTAACTGGTAAATCGGATAAATGCTTGATTTTAGCGGACGCATCATAATGGTGACATGAGTTATTGAGGTGTTGCTTGAAGTTGTTCTAGTAATTTGTGATACTAAGGTTACATCTGCAGATGAACTAATTATGAAAGGAGTAGATTTAATATGGTCGAATTTGGCGAACAACTAAGAAGAGCGAGAGAAGAAAAGGGAATGACCCAACAGTCTCTTGCTGAGCAATTATATGTAACTAGACAGGCAGTATCAAGGTGGGAATGTGGGGATCGTTACCCTGATTTACTTACTACTAAAAAAATATCGCAGATTCTGGAAGTGAGTCTTGACGACCTGTTATCTGGAAAAGAAATGGAAAAAGTAGTAGAACGTAACCCTGTTATTGAAAAGAAAAGCGTCAATAACATAATGATAGCTCTTTATGCGTTTGTGGTAATTTCATTTTTTATCACTATTGTGGACATTATAATTAGATTCCCGTTGCAATCAGAGATGATTGATTATAATGATATTCAAGCGATTGTAATAAATGTATTGGCATTGCTTATTCAGATTGTTTTCTTTGCGTATGGTTTTGTTAATACTATACGAGGAATGCTATCACCAAAAAGGATGGGTGCCGTAATTGTTGCATTTTTTGCTGCGACCTGTATTACTGGAACTGGAAATATGGTAATTAATTCAAATGTTCAGATTGTTTTATGGTGGATTGTTTTAATTATCCCGAATATAGTTGGTGCTGTAGCAACATTCGCTTATTTTGTTTCGGGTAAGAAAAGTAAGATATATTCTATAATAATTTATTTGGTTACGATTTGGGGAATGTTCCGCATCATTTATTCAAATTATAATCTTATAGTTCATGCAAATCAGTATCTGTCTATGAATAGCACGGTTAGACTTGTACTTGAGATAGCAATACATTGTCTAGTAATATATCAAACGTATGTATTATGGATTAAACGCCAAAATGCAATAGACATAAGTTGATAGAAGAGTATATGTTCGATTTGATTTCATAAGCTGAGCATGATCCCGGCCATTTATGACCAGCTTTCTTTTATATTATGTGTCTGGGTAATCTCTCGTATTTTTCGGAGAAAATTGCTACAAAGCCCCGCAAACTCAAAGTTTTCGGGGCTTTATTTTTTTTTGCTTGAACAAAAACGATGCTTTTAGTCATCAGCTATACAAGAGCGTTCAACTTTTTTAATGAAGTTGAGCGCTTTTTTGTATTTGCGACGAGCCAAAGTCCAAGCTTGCTCGGGACCTTGGTGACCGCAATACAATCTCAGAATGTGCCAGAGGCACTTCTGAAGATGTGCGTTTAGAAGGAGGTGAAGATGAGGGATTTGCTTATGAAGAATATGGAAACAAAATTATATAGCGTATAAAAGAATGAATTTGTCCCAATATTGACAAAAATGTCCCGGAGTGATACAGTATGATAGAAGGAGGAATGTATCATGAAAAAGAAAAATGTAGTTAGTTTAATTAAGTATTATGCAGAAAAAAATGATGCGGGCTTCCGGAATGAGGCGTATGAGATTGCAAGGGAATTTGATAGTTCGGGAGATTATCAGCTGGCGGAATATATTATGTCTTTATTGTCTAATGTAAATACATTTGTTCCGCAGATGGAAAATCATGAATCTGCTTTTTTCGAAAAAATAAATACTTCTGTTGGGAGTTTGCTCTTTCCGGATGCAATTATGCAAGATTTATTTGGTATAGTTAATGCTATTGGGCATCATGTTGGTGTCAACAAATTTTTGTTTCAGGGGGCTCCGGGAACAGGAAAGACAGAAGCAGTAAAGCAGTTGGCTAATATACTTGAACGAGAAGTGTTTATGGTTGATTTTTCAGCCATTATTGATTCTAAACTAGGTCAAACACAGAAAAATATTTCAGAACTATTTAAAGAAATGAACGGATTCGTTAATCCTGGCAAGGTTCTCATATTGATGGATGAAATTGATGCTATTGCGTTAGATAGAACAAATCAACATGATATGAGAGAGATGGGAAGAGCGACGTCTGCGATGTTAAAAGGGTTGGACAGACTTGACGACAGGATTGTTCTAATTGCTACAACGAATTTATATGATTATTTCGATAAGGCCTTGTTACGCCGATTTGATTCAATTATTAGCTTTAATAGATATACGAGAGAAGATTTATTAGGTATTGCGGAAAAGATGCTGGATCAGTATTTGGTGAAGTTTAAGCTTGCAAATAGGGATATTCGCATTTTTAGAAAAATTATGAATCTTTTAGAGGAAATGCCGTATCCAGGTGATTTGAAAAATATCATTAAGACTGCAGTAGCCTTTAGTGATCCGGCAGATGGGCAAGATTATTTCAGACGATTATATTATGAGGTTTGTGGATATGCTCCGGGAGATATAAAACTTTTGCAAGAACAGAAATTTACTGTTCGAGAGATAGAAATATTAACTAAAAAATCAAAAAGCAGTGTATCGAGATTGCTAAAGGAGGTGGAAACTAGTGAATAATATTCTTCAATTAAAGAGCCAGTTCTATCAAAGAAAAAATCCAAACAAACCAGGACCTGCAAATTTGCCAGTTGGAAAAACGGTAAAAGGTGAGCATATTGTAGAATTGACAAAGCAGCTGAAGGATATTTTGAATTACTGGGAAGAAAATACAGAAATTGAAGGTGCTTTAGTTAGTGTCCATTACAATACGATTGTGGCAAAAAGCAATAGAATAAAGATATTTTTAGCAGAGAAAAGCCATTCACCAATAGATTCAATCAGGGGTGCAAAATTTGTTTGGGAACCAGATAATAATGGAGTGGTAAAACAAAAGCATGTTTTTACACACTACGTTAGTCTGGATGCGTTGAGAAGCACAATAGAAAATTTGCAACTTGTATCAGAAATAGTAAAATCTGAGTACTCCGATGAGATTAGTTGTGATCATCTTCAAGAAATTGGAAAGGGAAATTATCATTATGAAAAGCCGGCGAGAACAGCATTCGCTAAGTACATAGTTGATGCATATCATGTTGAGCGGTTTGATATTGATAAGGCCACTGATGAGATAAAAGATGAGTCAATTGTAACAATATACAAAACGGTACCTAATACAAAAGCATTGTTGAGAAAACTTGGTATCGATATTGTAAGTGCAAAGATGATAGATGATACAACATTGCGATTGAGTCCCGATGAAATACAAATATTATTGAATTCGGCACCTTATTTGATAGCAATGAGTATCACTGATTTTTCGAAAATTTCAAAGTACGATATTGTTGAAGATTTTGACGATGATGAAGTGAAAAGAATACCAGATCCGGTTAATGAACCTGTAGTTGGGGTGATAGATACACAATTTGATAAAAGTGTATATTTCAGCAATTGGGTTGAGTATACAAATTTGCTTTCTAGTGACATTGAGCTTTCAAAGGATGATTATTTTCATGGTACAGCGGTTAGCTCGATAATCGTTGATGGGCCATCTTTTAATCCGGATTTAGATGATGGATGTGGAAGATTTAGAGTACGACATTTTGGTGTTGCTACAGCTAGAGGATTTAGCTCTTTTACTATTTTGAAACTGATTCGTGAAATCGTAGCTACGAATAGAGATATAAAAGTTTGGAACTTGTCGCTTGGTTCAATTCTTGAGATAAAGCCGAATTTTATTTCTCCAGAAGCTGCGGAGTTAGATAAGATACAAAGCGAGTATGAAGTTATTTTTGTAGTTGCAGGAACAAATGATATAAAAAGGACCGGAAAGAAAAAAATAGGTGCTCCAGCGGACTCTCTAAATTCAATAGTCGTAAACGCTACGGATTTCAATAAAAATTCAGCCTCATACACCCGAACTGGTCCAGTACTTTCGTTCTTTAATAAACCAGATATTAGTTATTATGGAGGCGATAGAGGTAAAGGAATATTGGTGTGTGGACCGATGGGAGGAGAGACGGTTACTGGAACATCTTTTGCTGCACCATGGATAACAAGAAAAATGGCATATTTAATGCATATCATGGGATTTTCTAGAGAACTTGCTAAAGCAATACTTATTGATTCAGCGGCAGGATGGGATCGAAAAGACGATGTGTCACATAAAATGGGATATGGAGTTGTTCCTGTTAAGATACGAGATATACTTCATACACCTGATGATGAAATTAAGTTTATGATGACTGGAATCATTGAAGAATATGAGACATATATGTACAACATTCCGGTACCACAAACAGACAAAGGATTTCCGTTTTTTGCAAAAGCGACATTAGTGTATTTTCCAAAATGTGATAGAAATCAAGGAGTTGATTACACCAGTACGGAAATGGATATTCATTTCGGAAGAGTACAGGAAAATGGAAAAAAAGTTGTGATTAAGCCGATTAATAACAACAAGCAATCTGAAGAAGGATTAAATATTCTGTATGAAGAAGATGCAAGAAAAATGTACCGAAAATGGGATAATGTTAAACACATTGCAGAGGAGCTTAAGAAGAATGCTCGCCCGCGAAAAGTGTATAGTTCAGGTCTTTGGGGACTTAGCATTAAAACAAAAGAAAGAATGAAAGACAAGGCTGGAAAGGGACTGAATTTTGGCGTTATCGTTACATTGAAATCCATAGATGGAGAAAATCGTATTGATGATTTCATAAAACTCTGTATGGTAAGAGGCTTATTAGTGACTCCAGTTGATGTACAGAATCAGATTGATATTTATCAGCAAGCTGAAGAAGAAATTATATTTGATTGATTTCTGGGAAACCTATGCAATGATGGAAATGATTGATATCTTTGCAGGGGATGATGATTGATTAGGAGGGGTAGAATGTCAACAGCTATTCAAAGAATAGAAGTGTTTCAGGATACAATGAATTGGATAAAAACAGACAAGGAATTATCTGATTCAATTGTTAAAGCGAAGAAAAATACGACTATATTTTGGGAAAATGATTATCCTGCATTTGACCAGAAAGCAACATGCGATACAGTAATCACAGTATCAAAAGATAGAAGCTATGAAGCTGCAATGAGGCTGGATAAATTGATGTCTGGAAGTAAAATAGCGGTTATGAACTTTGCGAATGCTTTTCATGCAGGTGGTGGAGTGACTAAAGGAAGTAGTGCCCAGGAAGAATGCTTATGTAGAACATCTACGCTGTATCCTCTGTTATACAGAAGAAGCTTAAGAGATACATTTTATAAACATCATCATACATTGAATACTTCTAAGGCATCTGATGCATTGATTTATACAGAGGGGGTTATTATTTGTAAGACAGATGAGGACCTGCCGAAGAGAATGCCAAGGGAAGAGTGGGTATCTGTGGATGTGATTACAGTTGCTGCTCCGGATTTGAGAACAAAGTCTAATATTCATGCTGCAATAATTGGCAATGGAACTTACATGAATGATGCGGAACTGTTTGGATATCATGTTAAACGAGCAATCCACATTATGACATGTGCTGCAGCAAAAGGAGCGGACACTTTGGTTCTTGGAGCGTTTGGATGTGGAGCATTTCAGAATAATCCAGAGGTAGTAGCACGAGCGTATAAAGTAGCTCTGGATGAATTTCCAAATGTATTTCGTCGAATTGAATTCGCTGTTTATTGTTCACCGAGGGATGATACAAATTATCAGGTGTTCAATAGAATATTTTCGTAAAAGAGGTGTTGAAGATGGAATTGAGATTTTTAAAAGGAAACATTGCAGATGCTAAAGTGGATGCAATAGTGTTACCTGCAAATACAAAACTAAAAGAGGGATCGGGAGCTTCTGAGGCAATTTTCAAGGCTGCCGGAAAGAAGGAGCTTACAAAGGCTTGTAAAAAGATTGGAAGTTGTGAGATAGGTTCTGCTGTTCCTACTCTTGGATATAATTTGCCTGCTAAATATATTATCCATGCAGTGGTTCCAAAATGGGTTGATGGCGAGCATAATGAATATGATTTATTGAGTACTACATATGCATCGGCACTTGAGTTGGCGGATGTTATGGAGTGTAAATCAATAGCATTTCCATTGCTTGCATCTGGCAACAATGGATTTGATTTAGAACTTGCTCTGAAGATTGCACTAAAGAGTATCGAGGCGTATGATCCGAAGTGCTTGGAGTTAGTTACTCTTGTGATTTTTGGAAATCGTATATCAGAAATTGTGAAAAATGCAGGGTTTGAGGTGACAATACTTCCGAGAAATCTTGAGGCTGATGAAGCTGAGAAAGAACAACTTGAGGCGAGAAAAAAGATGATAAATGACGTAAAGGGAGTTGCCCAGCAGTTTATGGAGAATCCGATACAAAAGGGTATAGAATATCTTAAGGATCCAGAGAATAGAGAAGCGGCAGTACAATTTGGCGTTAAGATTGTGAAGATGGTGATGAAAAAATAGTTTTCAAAAGAGGCTCTGACTCATAAAGTCAGAACCTCAAAATATTTATAGAAATGATTTGTTTTTTGAAAAAGAAGTTTAAAAATTTAACAGCTGATTTTTTTACCATATTGATATCCAAGGTTATAGGCGGCAATTGCACTTTTATGGCGTACAGTGCCAGCCTGACTATCAGGCAGGTGGGAAAGGTCAGATTGCGGAAGATTACCGTTTAAAGCATCTTTTAAGCCTTCTTCATAAGCACAAGCTGCACAGATATGTCGTCCTCCATTTCTGTTATCCTGAGCTTCTGGAAGTTCATTAAATCCTTTTAAATAACGATGTTGTTTGTTGCAAGTAGCCATAGCGTAAAACCTCCTGGTATTTATTTTTTGAAAAATAGACGAGTGAAATTATTGAAAAGAAATGTAAACATAGAGAAGAGGAAGTGGAATGAGAAAAAAAGAGATTGTGCCTTTTGTGAAATGGGCAGGTGGAAAACGTCAGTTATTAAGCCAGATTCAGGAGAGAATGCCTGAAGATTATAATCATTATTTTGAACCGTTTGTGGGAGGCGGTGCTGTGTTTTTTTGGACGCAGCCTTCAAAAGCATTAATTAATGATATTAATAAAGCGTTGATTAATACTTATCAAAGAATTTGCGACAGTCCCAAAGAGTTTTTAAGTGAAGTAAACAAAATAGATTCTGAGATGTGGGAAGATGGAAAACAGTATTATTATACCATTAGGGAACGTTATAATGATAAGTTAATGAAATCAGAATATGATGTAGAATTGGCGGCATTATTTGTTTTTCTGAATAAACATTGTTTTAATGGTTTGTATCGGGTAAATGGAAAAGGTCTTTTTAATGTGCCATATAATAACAGTCGCAGAGCATCTGTAGAAGAAAATGTAATTTGGGCTGTTTCAGAATATCTTCAGAATATTACAATTTTGCAGGGAGATTTTGAGGATGCTTGCAAAGAAGCAAAAAAGGGAGATTTTGTATTTTTGGACAGTCCTTATGCGCCATTGAATCCTACTTCGTTTGAATCCTACACAAAAGAGGGATTTGATATAGAAAGTCATAAGAGACTGGCAAAACTTTATGATGAATTAACAATGAGAGGATGTTACTGTATGCTTACAAATCATAATACAGATTTGATAAACGAGTTGTATGGAAATAAAGGTTATAAAATAGATGTTGTAAGCGTCAGGCGTATGATTAATTCTGATGCATCTAATAGAGTGGGAGAAGAAGTAATAATATGTAATTATTAGAAGAAGTGAATGTCTCTGTTAACAGAGTGCAACATTTTGTTTTGAAAAACTCCTGTGTGTCAGCAGAGTTGTCAGTGAAAATGGAAATAGAGTTGAATAGCTAAGAATATTGCATTTCTGATATGGAACATGGTATCATTAATACATTGAAATAATTAAAAATGGGAGGTATTACAAATGGGATACTTAGGACAAAGCATTAAAAAACTCGGATTTGGTTTGATGCGTCTTCCCCAGCTTGAGGGCGGTGCAATCGACGTAGAGCAGACAAAAGAAATGGTAGACCTTTTCTTAGATGCCGGATTTACTTATTTTGATACAGCATGGGCTTATGCGGGAAGCGAAGATGCAATTCGTCAGGCATTAGTCGAACGTTATCCAAGAGAAAAATTTCAGCTTGCAACGAAAAATGCAGCATGGATTAACTGCAAAACCAAAGAAGAAGCGATGGCACAGTTTGATACCTCATTAAAACAGACAGGTGCAGGATATTTTGATTTTTATTTATTGCATAACCTTGGTGAAAGCCGTACAAAATACTTTGATGATTTTGACTTATGGAGCTGGGTTCAGGAAAAGAAAGCACAGGGTCTGATTAAGCATGTGGGATTTTCGTTCCATTCTACACCGGAAGAGTTAGAGACAATTTTAACAGCACATCCGGAAATGGAATTTGTACAGCTTCAGATTAACTACGCAGACTGGGAAAACCCTGCAATTCAGTCAAGAGCCTGCTATGAAGTAGCAAGAAAACATGGAAAACCGGTTATTATTATGGAACCGGTAAAAGGTGGTATGCTTGCAACTCCTCCAAAGAGCGTAGAAGAAATTTTAAAAGCATCTGAGCCGGAAGCATCTTCTGCATCCTGGGCAATTCGTTTTGCTGCAAGTCTGGAAGGCGTCATCACAGTATTATCCGGCATGAGCAATGTAGAACAGATGGAAGACAATCTTTCCTACATGAGAACGTTTGATGGCTTATCCGAGAAAGAAAAAGAGACTTTGGATAAAGCACAGGAAGAACTCAAAAAAATTCCATTGATTCCATGTACAACCTGTAACTACTGTGCAAAAGTCTGTCCGAAAGAAATTGGAATTTCCGGATCTTTTACAGCGATGAATTATCTGACTTTATATGGAAGCAAAGCTCAGGCACAGCATCAGGAAGGTTGGCTGGTAGGCAATCATGGAAGAAAACAGGCTACAGAGTGTGTAAAATGTGGAAAATGCGAAGAAGTATGTCCACAGCACATCAAGATTCGTGATGAACTTGAAAAAGTAGCAGATGAACTTTTGAAATAATTGGAATAAAAATAAGCTTGATTTGAACGCAGATAAGTATTCTCCAGCTTCAAGTGTGCGGAGCACTAAACGATGGGGAAGCAGATTGAGAATGTCCGCTTTACAGGAATGTATTTTCACTTTACAGGACTGACTTGACACAAACTTAAAATACGGTATAATGGCAGAATATACGCATTTTGAAAGGAGATAGGTATGAACCAGGTTCTGACAGGAATAAACGATTTCATGTACACGTATATTCTGCTGATTCTGCTTGTGGGTGCTGGTGTATTTTTTACCGTATTTACAAAAGGAGTTCAGATTCGTTTATTGAAAGATGGATTAAAATCCATTATGGAAAAGAAAACCGGAAATGAGGGGGAAAAATCGGTTTCTTCTTTTCAGGCATTGATGATTTCTACTGCTTCAAGAGTAGGAACCGGAAATATTGCCGGAATTGCAACTGCAATCGCAGCGGGGGGACCGGGAGCGGTTTTCTGGATGTGGGTTATGGCAGTGGTCGGCAGTGCGTCTGCTTTTATTGAGAGTACGCTGGCTCAGATTTATAAGGTAGAAGAAAATGGACAGTTTCGAGGTGGTCCATCTTACTACATGGAAAAAGCATTAAAAAAACGCTGGCTTGGAATCCTGTTTTCCATCGCATTGATTATCTGCTTTGCTTATGGATTTAACGGACTTCAGTCCTTTAATATGTCTTCCGCGTTAGAGTATTACATTCCAAATTATTCGCAGACTCATGTACCAATGATAGTTGGTATCATACTGGCTGTTGCATTTGCAGCAGTTATCTGGGGCGGTGCACATAGAATCGGAGTGATTACTTCTTTTATTGTTCCGGTTATGGCAGTTGTTTACATCTTAATTGGAATCTATACCATGCTGACAAATTTAAGCAGTATTCCGCATGTATTTGGTATGATTTTTGAAAATGCATTTAGTGCCCGTTCTTTTGCCGGAGGATTTGCCGGAAGTGCGGTGATGATTGGAATCAAGAGAGGTCTGTTTTCAAATGAAGCTGGTATGGGTAGTGCACCAAATGCAGCGGCATCTGCGGATGTTGACCATCCGGTCAAACAGGGTCTGGTGCAGGTGATTTCTGTATTTATTGACACACTTTTAATCTGCAGTACCACAGCCATGATGCTTCTGATTTCAGGAGTGCAGGGAGAAAGCGGAGTATTAGATGGAATCCCATTTGTGCAGGAGGCAATTCGTGCGAACATTGGACAGTGGGGAATTCATTTTATTACCGTCTCCATTTTTGCCTTTGCTTTTAGCAGTCTGGTTGGGAATTATTATTATGCGGAATCCAATATTTTATTTATTAAAAACAGTAAAGTGTTATTAAATATTTTCCGCATTACCTGTGTCGTAGCAATTTTCCTTGGGGCACAGGCAGATTTTTCTGTAGTTTGGAACATCGCTGATATCACAATGGGATTGATGGCAATCATTAATATTATTGCGATTATGCTGCTTAGAAAGACTGCAATTAAAGTGCTGAAAAATTATGAAGAACAGAAAAAAGCCGGAAAGAATCCGGTGTTTAAAGAATCTGATATTGGAATTAAAGATACCGTGTGGAAATAAGAATTAGTATTGGTGAATAAAAGAGAAATCGGTATGCAGAGCATCAAAGTCTGCATACCGATTTTCTTTTTAAGATTTCGCAGGGAATTTTATATTCATCCTGATGGGATGGTTCGGGATGTTCAATTTTTTGAATTAGATAATCTGCCGCAATGGTTCCCATTTTTCTTAAAGGAAGTGCCATAGTAGATAAGACAGGCTGGCAGAAAATCAACGGCAAATGGTATTACTTTGGAGGAGAACAGGATGGTTCTATCATATCAGCCAGAGTACCACGTCTATAATACTTGCATAGGCGTGGGTGAATGGCTGTGTTTTATTTTATTCCCTGATTTTTAATATAATTTTTCACTACATCCAGAGTATTTTCACTTACGGTTGCAATAAAATAACTGTCAGACCAAAAATAAGGTTTCCAGTAATACTTTTTAAGCAGTGTATCGCCATAAAGCTTACGAACTTTGCGGGACGTCTGAGTTTTTATTACATTGACAAGTTCTGACGGAGGAGTCTGCGGGTTCGCTTCAATAAGCAGATGTATGTGATCCAGTTCCCCATTTAACTCAAGTATATTAAACCCTCTGCTTTCAGCTACATAATTAATCCGTTCATAGACAGCAGTTTTTACATCGCCGGTAAGAACCGGATGTCTGTATTTTGTTACAAGTACTATATGATACTGCAATAAAAAACAGCTGTGCCTGTTTGTATAATATTCGTACCCTGTTTTCTTTTTCATAAGGATCAAATTCTCCTTTACATCCAAATATATGTTTGCTATAATTATATCAGAGATAATCCATGTTTTCAATACTTACAAAAGGAGTGCAGCTATATGTCTTATAAGGTAATCCAGTGTCAGATAGCACAGGACAGCTTAATATATGATTACTGCGACAGCAATGCTCAAAAAGCAAAGCTGTTGTATAATGCTGCGCTCTTTCGTATCAGACAGATTTTCACAGGCTGGGATAAAGACTCTCGTACGGACAATGAGAAAGAAGTCTTTGCTGAAGTAGATCTTCTGCAACAGACTTATCCTTCTGTTAAAGTGAAAAAGGTCATTTCATACGGTCACCTTGAGAAACTGATGCGCGTTACGCATAACCCTGACTTCTTTGCAGGACTTCCAATGCAGACGGCACAGGCTGTTGTCAAACATGCAGGAACCGATTTCTCAAACTGGCTGAAATCCTTAAAGGCTTACAAGCAGGAACCATCAAAGTTTTTAGGAAAACCACAGATGCCGCACTACCAGAAGCGTAATATTATCACATTTGGTATTACGAATCAGGATGCTGTATTATATCCCGCAGATCATGGTGTTAATTTAAAACTCCCGGGTAGAAAGGAACGCCTTTATCTTTCAAATGTAGAAGCGGATTCCGTCCTCAAAGAGGTTAAAATTAAGCCTTATTATGGAAGATACATCCTGTGTCTTACCCTCGAAAGTGAAAATTTTGCCGCAGATAATACAGACATGCCCAACATATGCGCCATAGACTTTGGTGTGAGCAACTTCGCAGCTGTCGTATGCAATGATGGTTCATCAATGCTGTACAAGGGCGGAGCGGTTCTGTCAGAGTGCCAGTGGTTTCACAAAAAGAGAGCCAAAGCTGTCAGCATTATCACAAAAGGCCATGAACACATGCATGCCAGCTCCAGATACCTGAGCGCCTTAAGCAGGCATCATGCCGATTTCATTAAGGACCAGTGCCATAAAATCAGCCGCAGCATTATAAACTACTGTATAGAACATCACGCCGGTACACTTGTTCTTGGCGAAAACAAACGCTGGAAACAGGACTGCGACATGGGTTCACAGAACAACCAGAACTTTGTCTCAATGCCTACAGGGCTGCTCAAACAGATGATTATTTACAAAGCATCTGATGCTGGAATAAAGACAATCATGCAGGAAGAGTCATACACCTCACAGGCTGACATAACAGCAATGGACTACATTCCTGTTTATGGCGTTGATGCCGAAAATGCGGTATTTTCTGGCAGGCGCATAAGCCGCAGTCTCTACCGCTGCTTTAACGGCATGATCATCAATGCCGACTGCAACGGTGCCGCAAATATCATGCGCAAGGCCATAACGGATGCATGGAACAGCATAACTGATTTTTCATTCCTCGCATCACCTGAAGTGTCAGGATTCCACGAACTGAATCCCCTAAGTATTTCCGTAAAAGGGATAGCGGCCGCGTGAACGGCCTCGGCAGGTGGTGGACAGCTTATTTTTAGGTTCGAAAGACGACTTATAAAGTGTCCTGCTGCCACCCAGATACCACTTCCATAGGAGCTATGCACCGCATGGGAGTTGGTAATTCATGAAGAGTAATGTATGGGTTGGCGATTATTACTTAGATAACTCCGGAGTTTGGAGCAAAACGAAAAAGAGTAAATAAAACTCTTTTAAAATGATTTGAAAAGAAACAAAAAACAGGGGCAGAAGCTTATCAAAGGGCTTTTGTCCCTGCTTTGCTTTTTCACGTTCTTTTTGATATAATACAAAAAAGTTAAATGCAGAAAGTGTAGGTTTATAAGATAGATGGGTTTAGAGAACACAAACAAACTGACAATCGGGATTCTGGCGCATGTAGATGCCGGAAAAACGACGCTTGCAGAAAGCATTTTGTATCTGACAGGCAGTATCCGGAAACTGGGTCGTGTGGATCATCAGGATGCGTTTTTGGATACCTATGAATTAGAGCGGGAGCGTGGAATTACTATTTTTTCCAAACAGGCCGAACTGAAATTAGGGGAGCGGGAGGTTACCCTGCTTGATACACCGGGGCATGTGGATTTTTCAGCGGAGATGGAGCGTACTCTTCAGGTATTGGATTATGCAGTTTTGGTCATCAGCGGAGCAGATGGAGTTCAAGGACATGTGCAGACGTTATGGCGTCTTTTAAAACAGTATGAGATACCGGTCTTTTTATTTATCAATAAAATGGATCAGCCGGATACCAATGAAAAAGCACTGATGGAAGAATTGACAAACAGATTAGATGAGAAATGCATTAATTTCAGTGCCGGACTTGAAACAGAAGAGGCAAAGGAAAATCTTGCAGTCTGTGATGAGGCAGTATTGGAACATTATCTGGAAAGCGGAGAAATCCAGAAAGAAGAAATCATAAACTTAATAGCAAAGAGAAAAGTATTTCCCTGTTACTTTGGCTCGGCGTTAAAGATTCAGGGCGTCGAAGAATTTTTAAAGGGAATCGAAACCTTTACAAAAAAATGTGCCTATCCCGAAGAATTTGGTGCAAGGGTCTTTAAGATTGCAAGAGATGCACAGGGAAACCGATTAACTTATTTAAAAATAACCGGCGGAAGCTTAAAAGTAAAAATGCTGTTATCAAATGAAAAAGAAGCAGAAGAAGGAAAAGAAGAACTCTGGGAAGAAAAAGCGGAACAGATTCGGATTTATTCGGGAAATTCGTTTGAAGCAGTAAAAGAAGCCAAAGCCGGAAGCGTCTGTGCTGTGACCGGACTTTCCCATACTTACTGCGGACAGGGGCTTGGAATCGAAGCGCATACGTTTTTACCGGTTTTAGAGCCAGTCTTAACCTATAAAATCGAACTGCCGGAAGACTGTAATGTGCACAGTATGTTAATCAAATTAAAAGAACTGGAAGAAGAAGAACCACAGCTTCATATTGTGTGGGATGAAAGATTACAGGAAATTCATGCGCAAGTTATGGGCGAAGTACAGATTGAAATCTTAAAGCGCATGATTTGGGAACGCTATCAGACAGAAGTGGAGTTTGGCAGCGGAAAAATCGTCTATAAAGAAACGATTGAAAACTGCGTCGAGGGAGTCGGACATTTTGAACCGCTTCGTCATTATGCAGAGGTACATTTAAAATTAGAGCCGGCGGAGAGAGGCACAGGACTTCATTTTTTTGCAGACTGTAGTGAAGATTTATTGGATAGAAACTGGCAGAGGCTTGTGCTGACTCATTTAGAAGAGCGGGTGCATAAAGGCGTGTTAACCGGTTCGGAAATTACAGATATGAAAATTACGCTGGTGAGCGGACGGGCACATTTAAAACATACCGAGGGTGGAGATTTCAGACAGGCGACTTATCGTGCCCTGCGTCAGGGGTTAAAAAAAGCAAAGAGTGTCTTATTAGAGCCGGTCTATGAATTTCGATTAGAACTGCCGGCAGATAAAGTGGGAAGAGCGATGGCAGATATCCAGAAAATGTATGGGGAATTTCAGCTTGCGGACAGTGAAGGAGAATATTCCGTAGTGACTGGATTTGCACCGGTTTCTTTGATGCGGGATTATCAAAAAGAAGTGATGGCTTATACAAGCGGGCACGGCAGACTGTTTTGTACCTTAAAAGGCTATATGCC
>ERZ869983.378-NODE-378-length-15007-cov-3.788346_pt1 | contig 15007 bp, 12 predicted proteins | sample MGYA00521106_ERZ869983 | MGnify/ENA primary metagenome ERZ869983 (study PRJEB32232, sample SAMN07284972) | human gut metagenome | biome: human-associated habitat; material: feces | host: Homo sapiens | place: Tanzania | collected 2014-04-05 ...
TATATAAAAAATAATGATGTTTTTCCAGTCTTATTTGTGGTATATTATAAATAACTATTTAACCATTTTCATACATGGTTTTATATTTATCTGAATACGGAGGAAGAAACAATGAAAAAAAAGCATTTATGCCTTGTGTTAACGCTTATCTTTGCGTTGTTACTTGGCGGATGTGCCAGCGGTGAGACCGCAGACAAGTATGTAGGAGATCTGATCACTTCTATTAAAAAAGAGGATCCGTCTTCTTTATCTTCTTTTCTGGAACAGGGAATTTCAGAGGAGAACGAAACGTATGTACTTCAGTTTCCGGACGAGCTAAAAGATTCTTATCTTAAGTTCCTTCAGGCATCATTTAATGCCGTCGAATTTGAGATAAATGGTGCTAAAAAAATTGACGATGAACGTTATTCTGTGCAACTTACTTTTACTCCACTGGATATTGCAGCAACTACAAAAGACACTTGCGAAAAATATAGTCCGGCCATCTCTTCTACAGATTTGAATGCTGAGATGACAAAGCTTCTCGAAAAAGCAACGGAAGCTGTAAAAAGCTCTCCTTCTTACGAAGCCTCCACTCAGCTTACACTGGAGGTTAAGAAGTCAAAAGACGGTTACAGCCTAGATGACGAACAGTTACAGAAATTATTCTCTGCTACTATGGATAACATTATGGCACCATATGACAGTGTATGCGAGATACTGGACGCTCAGGATTATCTCACATCCTGTCTGAATGCACTGTTTAAAAATGATGTGGCTGAATATGCAAAACATACTGGCGAGGACGAATCTTCTGTCCAGTCTCAATTAGAAAGTTCTATGTACGCTCCACCGGAAGAGCTGAGTGCCTCATACACAGATCGTTATAGCGCTGCGCTGAAAGCAATCTGTAATAACTGTCAGTATTCTGTTGGAACACCAAAGAAACAGGACGGATTATTCAATTACATTATTGATGTAACCGTAACTCCAAACACAAGTTTCCAAAGTGCTATGAACGAACTCGAAACCGGAACTTACTATTCTGAGGAAGAAGTAGATCGTGCCCTTGTAGAATTGATGGAAAAATATGCCGCCGCACCAACTTACGGTGCAGAGACGACGGTTACCGTTTCTCTGAACTTCAAGACACTGGCAGCGGCCGGTGCTGAAGATTCTGAGATTACTTCATTAATTGATACCATACTTCCAGTAGAATAAATCATTCAGAATAAAATCGTATAAAAGAACCTGCCCACAATTGTGAGGCAGGTTCTTTTATACTCATATCACTATGGATCCAATATTGAATCTATTTTGTCAAAAGCATCATAATATCATTGCTTCTCTGAACGAATGCTGTCATCTCTTCTGGATTTAACGGCTTATGTGCCAGCATTGCCAGATCATACAACTGCTTGCAGATCAAAGATGTATTTTCTCCATCTTCATGTTCCTGTACATACTGTACCAGTGGATGATTTGCGTTCAGAATCAGGGTATTCTCTCCACCCATATCCATTCCCATGGAATCCATTCCATACATCTTCATCATCTCCTGCATACGGCGGCTCTGCTCGGATAATGTCATAATAGAAGCTACATTGCTGTCTTTCAGTTTTTCAACTTTCACATCCAGCTTATCATTGCCAAGCTCTTTGCGGAATGTTGCAGTCAGACTGTCTACAGTCTTCTGGAATGCTTCCTTTTCGTCTTCAGCAACTTCTTCTTTTGCATTGTCTGTAACATCTGCATCAATTCTCTGGAACTGAACATTCTGATAGCGCTGCTCCAGCTGTGTAATGAACGGAGAATCAATGTTGTGTTTTAGTACAACTGCATCCTGTCCCTGCGCACGGAACATATTGATATACTGACTCTGCTGAATCTCATCTGTTACATAATAGATAGTCGTCTTCTTCTCTTCTGCATTTTCCTCAGCATTGTCTGGTGCCGCATTTTTATCGAGTTCTTTCAACTCTCCACCATTTGCTTCTACGCAGTCTTTCAGTGTCAGATATTTTCCGTCGATATTCTTAAAGAGAACTGCATCTTTCATCTTGTCACAGAACTTCTCATCTTTCAGACAGCCGAATTTTATAAATGGACTGATGCTGTCCCAGTATTTCTCATAATCTTCACGTTTTGTCTTGCACATACCTGCAAGCTTGTCTGCAACTTTCTTGGAAATGTACTCGGCAATCTTGCCTACAAATCCATCATTCTGAAGAGCGCTACGTGATACATTCAGTGGAAGATCCGGACAATCAATAACTCCCTTTAATACCATCAGGAATTCCGGAATGACTTCCTTAATATTATCTGCGATAAATACCTGATTATTATACAATTTAATCGTTCCTTCAATGGAATCATACTCTGTATTAATTCTCGGGAAGTACAGGATACCTTTTAAGTTGAATGGATAATCCATGTTCAGATGGATCCAGAACAACGGCTCTTTATAATCCAGAAATACTTTGCGGTAAAACTCTTTGTAGTCCTCATCACTGCACTCATTCGGATGCTTTGTCCAAAGCGGATGAATATCACTTAAGGATTCCGGACGCTTTTTAATCTTTACTTTCTCTTTTGCAGGTGATACTTCTACAACTTCTTTTTCACCATTTTCATTCTCTTTTTCTTCGGTCTTGGCATCTTCATGAATGTGCTCAACAACCTCATCGTCTTCTTTCAGGTCTGCCTCGTCAATTGTCTCATACTCTGGCTCTGCATTTGCCTTTGATAAGAAAATCTCTACCGGCATAAAGGAACAATACTTTTGGATAACTTCTCTTACACGATACTCGTTCGCAAATTCCAGACAATCGTCATTCAGATACAATGTAATCTCAGATCCTACAGTCTGCTTGTCTCCTTCTGTCATCTCGTATTCTGTTCCACCATTACTTACCCAGCGTACCGGTGTTGCTCCGTCTTTGTAAGATAATGTGTCAATATGAACTTCATCTGCAACCATGAATGCAGAATAGAATCCCAGTCCGAAATGACCGATCATATCGTCTTCTGTTGTCTTGTCTTTATATTTTTCAAGGAACTCTGTAGCTCCTGAAAATGCAATCTGAGTAATATATTCTTCAACTTCCTCTGCTGTCATACCAAGACCATTATCAATAAACTTCAAAGTCTTCTCTTCCGGATTAACTTCTACATGAATTGATGCCTTATAATCATCCGGTAACTGGTATTCACCCATTACATCCAGTTTTTTCAATTTTGTAATGGCATCACAGCCATTGGAGATCATCTCTCTGACAAAAATGTCATGGTCAGAATATACCCATTTTTTAATAATTGGGAAAATGTTTTCGCTGCTGATTGAAAGACTACCTTTTTTTGCTTCCATTCTAATCACTCCTGTTTCTGATATTTTAAATTTAATCATTTGTGTTTTGATGACAGGGATAAAATCGAAACCTACATGAACTTACTCATAAATAAGCAAATACAAAATCTTGAAATCTCCCCGATTAAATCTATGATAATCCCTTGCTTTTTAAAAGTCAATAGAAAATCAGCACTCTTTTTCATTGAGTGCTAACAATTCTGTGAATTTTATTAAGGAATAATAAACTTCCTTACGTTCATAGTTTGTTCATGTTTATTTTAAAATTCTTTCATCTCTTTAACATTGTTTCTCCACAACTCTTACATATAATAAAATCATCAACAACAGAAGTTCAGTAATACATTTTGAATAAACTTTTTCATAATACGTGCCGGGTGCCGCTTAGCGGTTACCCGGCATCCTCCCTTTCTAAAGGTATTTTATGTATTATCGTTCATTATTACTGACCATTCACTTTTATCTTGAGACGGGCAATCTCTCCCTGCATCTGCACAAGCTGCAGATTTGTCATCTCTCTTTCCTTTTCAAATTTTAAAGCTTCATCCAATTTCCTTGATAAATCCAAATGACCTTCTGCAATAATTTTAATACTTTTAATTACTTCATTTTCCAAAGTTACATTAATTGCCTTTAATTCTCTGTCAAAACCTTCCTGATTCTCTTTTAATTCTTTGATGTCCTGCTTCATTCCTCCAATTTCCTGTTTCATTCCCCCGATGTCCTGTTTCATTCCTTCGATGTCCTGCTTCATTCCTCCAATTTCCTGCTTCATTCCCCCGATGTCCTGCTTCATTCCCCCGATGTCCTGCTTCATTCCTCCGATATCCTGCTTCATTCCTCCGATATCCTGCTTGGTTCCGTCTAATTCTTTCCGAATTAATTTCCCTATCATCTCTAAATCTCTCTGTTCTAACATATATCCACCTGCTTTCTTATTTTTTACGTTTACACCATACTACACCGACCATTATTAATAGTATTGTTATTATACTTCCAATCACAGTCCATTTCAACATGGCAAAATGACGGTTTTCTTTTTCTCCTTGCCGATTTTTCTGCTCTTTTTCTGTATTTCCAGATATTATTTTTTGAATTGGCGCTGCCGCCTTTTCCAATATCGTCTTCTCTGGAACGATTTCAAATGATATGTTTTCTTCTGCTTCATTCCCTGCCAGATCCGTTGCTGTCACGCTTACTTCATATTCTCCTGGATTTGTAATCTGAAATGTATACTTCCCGTCTTCTTTTTTTAATGTCTGCCTTTTTCCATTAATCAACACTTCTTCTATCCAGTCTTCTTTTTTCTTAGAATCCACCTGAAAATTCAGGATTCCTTCATACTGTGCCCCTTCCTCTACCTGATAAAACTGAATTTTCGGCGGTGTGTGATCTATTACGAATTCCGCTCTTGCGACCGCTTCATTTCCTGCGGCATCCACGGCATTTACCTGTAATGTATGACGCCCCTCCGTATCAATCTCTGTCCCAATCGGATATAACCTTCCGTCCATCTGAATCTGATGGACAAATGTCGTAAAGTCCTTGATAAATACATCCACCGGATAATCCCATGAAAACTTTTTCAGATACTTCCCCTGCAGTTCGTCCACCATCTTTATCACTGGATTCTTAGTATCAATCATAAATTGCAGGAAATGTTCTGACTTCTGTTTCGCCTTATCCACAGCCTGTACACTGGTTTTATAGATTCCATCTTCCTGAAATGTCTTTACAAGATTTGCAGATCCATTCTTTAAACTCCACTTTTCTTCCGAATCTATGACCTCCGTTTTTTTCTCTCCTTCCGGTTTTTCATAATCAATCACTGCCCGACAGCTTTCTAATTTATTTTCATCAGCTGCCTGGTATTCTATCGTCACGGGCTGACTGGTAATCAGATAATCGGCTGCCCCTGTTAAACTTACTGTCGGTGCCAGACTGTCAATGAATAACTTCTGCGTTTTCTCTGTTTTATTGCCTGCCTGATCTGTGACAGTCACTGTTACCGGCACACCTTCTCCACTTTTTGAAGTCTGTGTGATCAAAAACTCTGACTGATTCTCCTTTGATTTTCCAATAATTTTATTCCCAACATAACATGTGACCGTATCAACCTGGCTTCCCCATGCACCATCTTCTGATACCACACGAATCCACGCTTCCTTCTGATACCAGGTAGAAAATCCTTCCGGCGCCTCCAATGTCACTGTCGGACTTTGTGTATCTATCAGGATTTCTATTGTCTCATCATATTCCGGAATCACATTGCCTTCTTCATCTTCCATAAAGAGATGTAAAATATTTTTTCCTTCCTCAAACACTTCACTCTCAAGAGAGAGCTTAGTTTTCTGCTCTTCTGCTGCTTGTGGTCCTGTGTATTCTATTCTCCCCTGTGACAAAGTATCTTCCCCATGTTTTAATTCGTACACAGTTGTTCCATAGCAGCCATTATGTGTGATCATAACGGACGGCTTTGATAGATAATATCCATTCTTTCCATCAGCCTTTGGGATTTCCAGCTCATATCTCTTAATCTCGGGCTGCTCCGGTTCCTTATCCCCTTCTTCTCCCCCCGGCTGCTCCGGTTCTTTATCCCCCTCTTCTCCTCCTGGCTGCTCTGGTTCCTTATGCTCCGGTTCCTTATCTCCTTCTTCTCCTCCTGGCTGTTCCGGTTCTTTGTTTTCACCTGAATTTTCCGTTTCTGTTGTCTTTTTAATGTTTTTTTCTGCCTCGTTCTGCGCATAAATAACTGCCTGCTGTGTATAAATCATTGCCAGGACTAATATCAATAACGCTCCGGTTCTTATCTTCCTACCCATACATTTTCTCCTTCTATTACTATTCCGTATTCCTGCGCCAATTTTTGAAATTCTGTTTCTTCCTTAATTTCCGGAATCTGATTCAAATACTCTTTTACTGTCTGTGCACAGATTTCTCTGGAAATATCTGAATCCGAACACTGCATGCGCATGTAAAGAATTCTCAGTTGCTTTGAATCTTTTAATTCTTCAGCTCCTTTTCTGCATATTTCAAGTGCCTGATCCTTTAAGCCTTTTTCTTCCTGTATTTTCACAAGTTTCTGATAAATATCTTCTTTCTTCGACTCCTCTTCCCACTTAAGCATATCTGTATACATTTCTAATGCCATATCCCAGTCTCTTGCCGTTTCAGCCGCAGAAGCCATATAAGAAGTACATTCTTTTACCAGTCTCTCTTCTGGCTTCTCATCCAGAATTTTCTTACCAATTCTTAAAATTGCTTTTGCATGTTCTTCCGATTCTTCTACTGCATAGCCCCGAATCAGACAACGCTCATAATCCAGCCTTGATTCATCCGGCATCCACTCCTCGATTTTTCTGAATATGTTCTCTATTTTCTTTTCATTTGCATATTCCTTTTTCTCATTGCTGCTCTCTTTATCTTCTATCCCGGCCACATACCGCACTAATGCAGCCAGATTTTCCGACATCTGATCTTTCCCGGCATCTTCAAATGCCTGAATGCTTTTTTCATAATCTTCCAGCTCCAGAAAATACAGTAGTCCCATGGTTCTCTGCGCTTCTGCAAATGTTTCTCTCTCTGACACTTCTGACATATTTAAACCGTCTGAACTTTCTGTCTTAAAATCTGTGTTCTTCCCATCTCCTTTTTTCTGAATGCCCCGGACACTTACTGCGGCTACGAATACACAAATACTTATCATTGCCATAACCGTTCTTTTTTTCGTCCATATTCGTCTATCTTTACTTTTCTTCTCTGTTACATTTGGAATTTCTTTTTGAATTTCGGACATCTGCTTAAATGCCCGTTTTGAATGCCCACCCAGGCATCTGGATATTATTTTTTGAAACTTTACCGTCTCCCGTCTGGTTAATTCCGGGATCGGGTCTGTTACTGACAACAGGTACTGAATTGTCCTGCCTAGTCCGTATATATCTAATTCAATGCTGGCAGCCTGATAATAATTGACCTCAGGTGGAAGAAAGTTCTCCCTCACACTTCTTCGATTCATCTGAACCAACATTTTTTCATTGGATTCCACACTCATATCAAGAAAATGTAGTGTCATATCCTCCGTGACGATCACGCTGTATGGATTCACATACTGATAACAAGGATTTCCCCGGCACTTATGTATGCACTCCAGTTGATCTGCAAGATTACGGATCCATAAAAATAATTGTTTTTTTGTAAGGTTCGGGTGATATTTCAACCACTGAATGAGTGACTTTCCTTCTACATAATCAGAGCTGATATAACATTTCTGATTATGTTCAATCAGGCGAAGTACCTCATAACCTTCCCTTTCGCCCATCCGCATTCCTCCTATCTGTATTACTTTTTTGGAATTATCGGTGTGATTTCATATTGTGATAAATTCTGATTCTCTTCGACCAAGCAGAAGTTTTCTCAGATAAATTAGAGTGATTATTATCATACGCGAAAAAAGAGAAAAATGCAAGAAACATTTTGTTGCATTTTCCTCTTTTTATTCATAATTTTTTATTCAGATGTATATTCTTTTTTAAGCAGCCTGCTTATTCTGTTGCGCCGCCTCAGCTTGAGCCCGCTCCTGCTGTACAGGCATAACAGTGTTTATCCATCCGGATTTTCCGGGCTGTGTAAGGTCTTCCTATCCAATCAGATATGGTCTCCTTCGAAAAAATCGGAAGCCCTGCCGCCAGGTTAAAATCACAGTCATAAAGCTTTCCGTCATAATCTACCGAAATCTGAAAACGACACATCAAAGCTTCCACCGTTGCCGGATTGAATGCATCATACAACTTCTTCATATACCCGGAAAGATTCCCGGATCTTCGAAGAAATGCACCAAAGCGTCCCATTGGATTGTTGTAAAGTGTATATAGGGAATTGAACACAATTCCAAAATCTGCCGCCAGATGCTCTTTATACTCCAATTCCATAGCGGTCTGATCTGGCGGAAAAAAGGCTCCCGCCGGATTATACACCATGTTCAGCACCAGCTCAGGATTCTTTCCATAGCCAAGTGTATTTAATTTCTGTAATACCTGTATTGCCCCGTCAAATGTACCGGTTCCCCGTACACGATCCATCTGATCTGCCTTATAATAAGGCAGGGAACATACAATTTCTACTTTCTGTCTGGCATAAAACTCAATCAAATGTTCATATTCCGGATTCAACAGAACGGTCAGATTGGTGCGTACGATCACATGGCTACAGACTTTGCATGCTTCTGTAACAAGCCATTCAAAATCCGGATTCATCTCCGGTGCTCCCCCTGTAATATCAATGGTCTGCACTTGTTGTTCTCTTGCAAATTGAATACAATCTGCCATCACTTCCCGGGACATCACTTCCATCCGGTTCGGTCCTGCACACACATGACAATGCTTGCACGCCAGATTACAGACACGGCCAATATTCATCTGAAGCACATCCAGCCTGTCTGCTGTATTCATCATCTCTGGATCAATCTGTGTCTGAAACACTGGTATCTGATCCAGATCATGAAAATCATTAATTATCTCATCCATAAAAACCTCTTCATATGTCTGCTAGAATATCTCTTTTAATATAGTAATACTATCTTTTACGACTTCCGGGCAGAAATCAAATAACAATCCTTCATCCAGAATTTTCTGCATCTCTTCCGGCTTGGAAATATCATGCTTTAACAGCCCTTTGCAATTACAGACTCCATATTTTTCCTGGAATTTCTGTAAAAATTCTGCACGTTTTGCATTCATGATATCCTTCTGCTCCATATGCTCCACATCGCAGTGTCCATATTTTAATCCAAGAACGATCATTGCTCCGACAACAGCACCACAAGTCTCACCAAGACCCATGCCGCCGCCAAATGCTGCGGACATCTTGTAAGCTTCCTCTGTTGTAATTCCAAGCTCCTCTGCAAATGCTCCAACTACAACTTGTGAGCAATCAATTCCTTTCATAAATAACTCTGCAATTTCTTTTTTCTCCATAATATGTCTCCTTTCGCATCCTTTTCAAGAATATTTATGACTCCAGATATGTCCGTATATTTTTTAAGAAGTTCATATCCAGATATGCGTTTAACTTTTTTAATGTGGATTCATTGAAAATCAACTTATCCGGCTGCTGGTATTGCACCCATGCCATAGCACACCATGTAATTCCACGCAGACATGTGATTGGGATAAATGCATGAGTATGCTCCCGGATCATATCTGTCTTAAACCGGTCTCCCACCGCTTTGATGTATGCATCAATAAACTTCTCAATCTCTTCTTTAGTAAGAATGACATCTGTCTTCCAGAATGTAGTCGTAGGTGCCAGAAAATGTCCCAGATCCTGGGCGGGATTACCAAATAGCGGCTTCTCCCAGTCAATCAGGTAATTGGTCTTTCCTTCCCCGTTGATCAGGAAATTCGTGGAATTTAGTTCTGTATTAATGCAGCATTGATAACCACTTTCAAGCCGGATCTCTGCTTCCCGTTTCCAGCCAAGATTCAAAAGTTCACGGATATATGTTTTTTTCTCTTCATCTCCTAATGGCGATTCCAGATAGACCTTGAACATTTCCTCACACTCCTCTAGAATCGCTTTCAATGGATTCTCTGGGTGTATGAGGATTTCTTCACTCTCTGGAATCGGGACACTGTGAATGTCTGCCAGACATGGGGCTGCCAGCATCAATTCTGTATGATAATCCATTGCATGTCCCGGAAGGTATTCCATGACCAGAACGCCATGATCCAATATTTTTTTGCTGCCATCTACATAAAGCACTTTTGGTGTCCTGCCAGAGCATTCAATTAACTTTAACGCATGTGCTTCATATTCAATCTGATGCTTTAGATGCATCTGGCTTCCACAATTCACACGAAGTAGTAATTTCTTTCCTGTCACAGGGTGTGTAAATGCATAATTAATATTATACTCTCCCTGTGCCAGTAATTCGTATTTTTCCATCTGAGCCTGTGGCAATCCCAATGCTTCTCTGTAATCTTTATTTTTTATATATTCTGCCAGACCTCTGATCCGCTCCATAGCTTTTACCTTCTACTCTGATATTTTTTCTTGAAATTAACTGCTATATTTTATCTTACATCTCGGTACATCTTTGATATTCGATCAATTGGCACCCCGTCCCGATACATCTTGCGAAGCCGGTTCATTTTCCACATAACCTTAAGTTTCGGGATTGTCTTTTTGGGAAATCTACGGTCGGATGTATAAATCCTGTGCTTTGCGATTCCAAGTTTTACCCCCATTTCCTTAAGAGTCAGTGAAAACTGATAATCTTCCATGATCGGAAGGTTCGGGAACATTCCCGCCTTAAAGAACAGTTCTCTGTCTATGAAGATTCCCTGATCTCCGAACATGACCTTGCGGTCTTTGATCCGGTGATTGGAAATGACACGGCACGTCCACATAAAGAAATGCTTCGAATGAAATGCAATTCCAAAACACCCTGCCAGATGGTCTTTCATTACATAACGAATCTCCGCCAGCGGATGCTTTGGAAGTTCGCTGTCACTGTGCAGGAAAAACAAAATATCCCCGGAACTTTCTTTTGCCCCTAGATTCATTTGATTTGCCCGGCCTTTTTCTGAATGAAGTACACGGAACCTGGAATCGATCATTGACAGTGTCCTGTCTTTGCTTCCGCCGTCTACAAAGAGAATTTCACATTTGTCCAAAAGAGGAATCAACTGTTTTTGCAGTGACTCTATCGTAGATTCTTCATTATAAATCGGAACAATAATAGAAATCTTCTGTTTTTTCAGCAGATAACGTCCAGTCTCACTTTTCTGCAATGCCAAATTTTTACGCATCCGGTTTCGGAATTTGCAAATATCTTCTTTCTCATCTATATCATGAAGCGTTCTTGCAAAACCAACTGTATAACCAGCCTCAAAAGCTGCCTTTGCTGTATTTTCCAGAACACTTGCATGGCTGTAAGTCTGTTTTTCAAACACTTCTCTCACTGGCTTCTTCATACCTACAAGATAATATCCACCGTCATGCGTCGGTCCCAGAACAACGTCATGCACATCTAACAGACGAAATGCATAATCCAGATCTGCCTGCTTGATTTCCGGCACATCCGTTCCAATCAACACACAAGATTCATAATCTTTGGCAAGAACCCTCTGGATTGCCATGTACATTCTCTCTCCAAGAGATTCCCCTGTCTGTGGAAAATAAATCTTGTCGTCGCCAAATATAGTCTTTAATGCAGCTCCTTTATCGTCCGGAGTGTAACAGATATAAAGATCCGCCTGTGTTTTTTGACACTGCCCGGCAATATCTTTCAAAAAGCAAGTGTGCAGCCTGGCACATTCCTGCGGCGAAAAATATGGCATCAGCCTTGTCTTTGTCTGCCCCGGCACTGGAACTCTTGTAAATACAATGATTGCTCTTTTCATCTTTTATCCCCATTCTTTCATTGAATTGTTACCTGGTACAGAGTCATTTTTTAACAAATGGAACTGTTCAGAGCCAAACAAACAAATTATGTAAATTTCGTCTTCGCACGGTTAATCATGGATTTCTTCACATCTGGCTTTTCGTAAGTCTCCAAAATCTCAGTCAGGAGATGTCTCACATTCTGACAGCCTCCACGAGTCAGATTACCGGAGCAGGAAGCACAATAACTATATACTTTTTCCTCGCCTGCAAGTGCGGATGCCATGTGCTTTGCAATTTCCGGTTCTTTCACCGGTGCACAGCCTCCAAGACCACAGCACTGTACTCCTTTTACCGGTTCCAGATTTCCATTCACGAATCGCTCTGCCGATGCAAGAATCTCTCTTTTCTCACGATCCGGACAAGGCAAAAATACTTTGCCGGCCTCCAGATTCTTCTTACCAATCCCTAATTCTTCGAGTTTTGCATAAATGTCTGTCACTTTAATCTTCAAATAGGGTTTCAAAAATGTATAACAGTTCGGACAAAGCATGATAACCTCTTCCACGCCTCTTTTTTCAAACTCATCATTAATACACTTTATAATTCTCTTTTCATCAGCTTCCAGTCCAAGTTCTGCAATCGGCTTTCCACAACAGTCATAGGCAACTCCGATTCCATGTTCTTTCAAAAGCTTCACAAGCTTCTTCATTGTCTTTGGATAAAAAGAAGGAAAATTACACCCTGGGAAAAGGACGCATTTTCCAGTTGCATTACGATAATTTTTATAGATATAATCCTTCTTTTCTTTCAGGAGCATTCCATACCCTTTCTCACGAAATGTTCCTTCTGCCTCCCGGACATTTTCCCGGCGAAGCTTTAGAATATAATCCCGTCCGTCAATCCCAATCGGGCAAACTTCTGTACATTTTCCACACAAAAAGCAATGATAAGATAATTCCTTCAGCTTTTCAGTATCCCCAATATCAATGCCATACTTTTCCAGAAACTCACAATGCTTCTGACAGACATGGCAGTGTATACACTCTGACACATCATTTTTATTCTTCACTTTGCTCCTCCTGCACATAATGCTTCTTCAAAAATGCACCAAGTCCCATAACAACTACTGCCAATATAAGTGCAATCCCTATATAAAGGATCCGGTTCTCTTTGTCTGCAAGTCCGGCTGTTCCAACCGTATACATAGCCGTTCCTGGCAGCATAAAAATCAGAGAACAGATGGAATATGTGGAGAATTTAATATCTGTTACCCCGTAGGCAAAATTCTGAAGATTGTATGGAAACAACGGGACCAGTCTTGTAATCATAAGAATAAAGATCTCATTACTTCCCGTCTCATCAAACAGCCATTTTTTCAGATACTTATTTTTCATTGCCATCGGTTTGATACTGTCCTGAAGGAAAAATCGTCCCACAACAAATGCGACCATTGCTCCAAGCGTTGTCGCAACTGAGCAACAGATTGTTCCAAGTACCGGTCCGAATACCAGCCCCGCAATAATTGCAAATGTCACTCCCGGAAGTGCCAGAACGACACAGCTTACAATCGTAAGCACTGTGTAGATCAACACCGCCAGAAGAAGATTATCCTGTACCATATTTTCCAAAAATTTCAAATTCTCTGTATTTCCCAGGTAGGCAGACCACCCGAAAATGTGATTGAGTACCAGAATCAGAACAATAATTCCGATGAATATCCACATTTTTTTATTTTTCATTCTTCCTTATCCCCACTGCAATATACTTCACTATACCATAAACTGCAATTGTCAGTAAATCAAAAAAATGTAAATTACTTTTTTCATATTTTCTTCATAATACTGCTAAACGCTGTCACTGATATACCGTGACAGCGCCCACATTTTTATTACTTTTCAGCAACTTGATAGTTTTTTCAAAATTCAATACCAATTTATTTTGCAGCTTTTCCCATAATAAGTTTTCCTACTGTTGTATAATGGCAGAACCTTGAAATTATAAGAACCGATAGTTCCCCCTCCCGGCTCTTATGAACTGATTTTCTACAAATTTACTCTGTCACGAATGCAGCAGATACGTCTCCGTCTTTTGCACCATTCTCAATGATGTAAAGGTTATCTAAATCAAAGCCAGCGTCTTTCAGAATAGAGATTCCTGTCTTAGCACATTTGTTTCCGCTGTAGCAAAGAAGATATACTTTCTTGGAAGAATCCATCTTCTCTGTTGCCAGTTTGTACATAGCTGTCTGTGCATCTGCACTTTCAATCTCTTTTAATCCACACTGGAGAGATCCTTTTAAGTGTCCTGCTTTGTATGTATCATCATCACGAACATCCAGAATCTGAACATCTTTGTCATCTACTGCTGCAACTGCATCTTTGCCTGATACATACTGCCACTCGATATTCTCCTCTGTACGGTCTGTTGTAAGAGCTCCGCTTACGTCAGCAAGTGCTTTTGCTCCACCTTCTACTGTGTAGATAGATGTTGCCTCGATTCCTGCATCTCTTAATACACCTGTTGCTTTTTCAGCTCCACGTTTTCCGCTGTTACAGATGATGTAGATATCTTTTCCGTCATTCAGGTTCTCTTTTGCGTAATCTGTCATAGCGTCAACTAAGGAATCATCCTCTAATGGGAAGATTGGGCACCACTCAGAATTCTTAACTCTTCCAGTTACGTAGTTATCCCACTCTCTTACGTCGAGTACGTGAACTCCGTCAGCTTTTGCTGTATCCTCAGCAGATACAAACTGATACTCATCGTCTGCTAACTCTTTTTTCTCCTCTGTTTTTGTATCTGTAGACTCTGTCTTTGTCTCAGATTTTGTGTCAGATCTGGAGTTTGATCCGCATCCTACAACCATAGATCCTGTCATTGCTGCTACTAATAATAATGTTACGACTTTCTTTTTCATGTTTTTAATCTCCTCAATTGTTTTATTTTAATTTTTAGAACTCTAATTTCTTTACGATGTTTTTCATCTGTACACCGTGAACCAGACTTGCTCCGCCACGGATTGCTGCTGCCACATGGACAGCCTCTGTCATCTGCTCTTCCGTCACTCCCTTATTCAGGCAGTCATTGGTGTAAGCATCAATGCAGTATGGGCACTGTACCGTGTGTGCCACAGCCAGCGCAATGAGAGATTTCTCTCTTGCTGTCAGCGCACCTTCTTCAAACACTGCATTGTAGTAGCCAAAGAACTTCTCTGCTAACTCCGGTGCTTTTTCCCCAATGGTTCCAAACTTCGCCAGATCTTCCGGATTGTAGTAA
>ERZ869983.381-NODE-381-length-14865-cov-5.621585_pt1 | contig 14865 bp, 11 predicted proteins | sample MGYA00521106_ERZ869983 | MGnify/ENA primary metagenome ERZ869983 (study PRJEB32232, sample SAMN07284972) | human gut metagenome | biome: human-associated habitat; material: feces | host: Homo sapiens | place: Tanzania | collected 2014-04-05 ...
TTGTCTTCCATGATGCAAAGGTAAGCATTTCATATGAATCATACTCATTTACCCCTATGAAAAATCTATTGAGCCCAAATCTGATAACTTTTCGCCATCTATTCTGCTAACGTTATAATTAGAAGGATTACATTCCTTTGCTTCCTTTGTAAACTGTGAAGTTGTTATAACAATACCATGACGCTGCCGAGGATGCTGCCGTCATCTACACCTTTATGGGCTGCTGCAAGCTGGCACAGGTCGATGTCCGCAAGTGGCTGAACTACTTCTTCACCCATGTCCACGACTACGACAACGACTACTCACTCGACCTGATGGAACTCCTGCCGCACAGACTCAAGCAACAGGGCATCCTCTGAGATCCTTTGAAAATCCTCCAAGAATCCTGGACTTATTCCGAGAATCTTGGAGAATCCTGCAAGATTTTGAAAATCTCTCTAACATTTTAGGAGGAACTCTGCAAGACGGGGTTCGCTGATGGCTTACGTAGTGGCAGTGCAGAGCGGCTACTTGACATCATGCGTCAGTTGCGCTCACCCCTTTACCCCATGTTTCCATAAGCCAATAGAGCTTCCTTTGGATATTTATAGGTGTATGCCATATTCACAAGTTTATCTACGATCTCCTTACAATTTCTGAAACCTTCCTCTTCCTGTATTTTGGCAGCTCTGCTTTGGTTTTCACCTTTTTCAATTTGCTCTCCTCGCAGCATATCATAGGTGACAAAAGTTTTCATCTCGCTATTACCGTCTGGCAGTTCTCTCCCCAAAGCGACACCACTTGGATAAGCGCAGAAGATACCATCGGGGTATTTCTCATTGCCTTGTGCATCCGAATTGAGATGCAGATTCTTCATGATCCAATCCTTCATCACCTCCATCTTTGGCATATCCATTGGCAAGCCCGTTCTCTCCCTGTACCTATCAAAGAAGTGAGGAGTAAAGAATGCTTTCTCTGGCTTTGCCAAAGGATTGGAATCAAGATACATGAAGCCTATGAGGTGAAAACCATCCGACTGGCGGTACACTCCGAAATGCATGTAGTCGAGCAATCGCTGCTTCTTTGTTATCTGCCAGTCGCGGCTCAGCATGTATATCATATAGTCGATGCCCCTATTGCCGCTCACCATCGCAGGCGCGAAAATCTTCAATCCCTTGGGTTTCGTCTTTATCACATTGCGCCAATACTTCGGCTGAAGCGCATCTATCTGATGATGCACAAATGCTTCATCAAGGTCAAGCACCCTGACAATATCATCGTAGTCGAATGTATCTGTTATAATAGCTGGCATCTGTCAGAAGACTATTTGTTTTTTACGACCTCCCAATAACCATCTTTTCGACCATCTTTGCGGACAACAACCCCCATTGCCTGAAGCTGAGAAATATGTCGCTGGAGAGTTCTGAACTTTATGCCAGTCTTTTGCGCCATTTCACTGGTCGTAACAGATGGGTCGAATAGCATTTCTTTTACAATAACCTCTTGTCTATCAGACAGTTCTTTTACGCCACCTTTTGAGCCACCTTTTACGCCACTTTCGGCATCTTCTTTTACGCCACTGGTGTCTATTTCCATCTCTTTCTTGGCGAAATAAGGATGGCATGGAATGTCTATCAGGAAGTACGTCCTCTCCTCGTCTGTCTCGATAGTCGCTCTGGGCGAGCCATTAGCTTCAAGTTCCTCCTGCACCGTAGGGATTCCTGTCGCCCTTCCTTCTGTCAGATCTAGTTCTTTCAGAAATTCACCTAATCTGCGATTGCGATACCTGCGTGAACGGAGAGACTTACCCTCTCGAATGGCCTCCATCGGAATGGTGTGGTTAGGCCCAGAGAAATTCAGAATCGATATTCTGTCCGGCTCAATGGTTATCTCTACCGGCTCCCTAATCGTCCAGTCTCTGTGATACAGGCTATTAACGACTGTCTCTTCCAATGCCTGATAAGGATAGTTATAGAACTTGTCCGACTCCTCTCGGTCTTTGGGCTTCAGTATCTGTTTTTTGATGACATTGGTGTTCAGGTAACTCAATGTCTTCTCTATCATCGTTGGCACACTGCCCCTGATTGGATCTACTTCAATCATGTTGTTGGGATTCTTCTCTCGTCCTTCGGGAAAAACAACAATGTCTATTTGCGATTGCTTGAAGAAGCGGTCTGGGCGCTCTGCGAACATCATTGCTGCCACGTTCTTAATGCTATACCCTTCAGGCGTAGGCTCCAACAGTTCCATCTGCTCCAGCACCGATTCCATGTTGTCCGTCAGTGACTCGTTGGCAAGACTGCTTTTAACCTTCACCAGATAGTCGTGCAGCAGTAGAGGCGAGATGTCCTTCAGCGTTATCTGGTCGTTCCCACGGTCGTCAAACGGCGTACGGTTGGCCAGGTTTATCAGTTCGCGCTCATATTCACCCTTGGGCACAATGCTGCTACTGTTGTATCGGATGTAGTAGTTGTGCGTCTTCTGCTTGGCGGTAATTTGATCAGGCACTTTGTAAGGGCGACGTTCGCCAGCCGATACCTTGATGATCAGAATCGTCTTTCCGTCGGCCTCTTCGATATACAGTCGTGGCTGATAGTAAGGCTGCATCAGATTGTTGAATCCCACCATATCCTTTTCGATAGGTTCAATCTGATTGGGATCAATACCTATGACGGGCCGAACAGGACGACCGTTCCTCTCCTTCACACCCACCACGATATAACCGCCACCCGTCTCGTCGAAGTCGTTGGCGAAAGCACACACGCTACGGTAGATGGCATCCGGATTCCATCCTGTCTTATATTCAATGCGGTCACCCTCTACAGCCCGTCCACCGAGCAATTCTTCTATGTTAATTGGTAGTCTCATATATCTTATAACGTTTTTGATTTTTGCTCTATTGCTTAAACCATTAACAGAGAGCCGTAATTTTCGTTATGTTGTTGCTATTGCTCCTTTTTATAATTCATCAAACCCATGCAAGAGCAAGGCTTTGAGATTTAATCTGAATCCCCATCGCAACTTTTCATTCAAAGGCTTTAGGCCAATTGCGACATTCTGCATGACTTTAAATTTCCAACTCTCCAAAACACGATGATGCCTGTCCCATTCAACCATTCGTTTTACTAACTCAATGTCAATATCAACCTCATTGATATTTATATTTTTGACAGTATTGCGTTCTTTTGCTTTCAGTTCCTTCTCTTCCAGCTCTTCTTCACGTAATCTATCGATTTCTTCGAGTAGTTCATAATTCTCTTCACATATCTTATCAAATATAGCCATTCCACGAGCGACATTAGCTGAAGATAATTTGTGATTATACTTTAGATCATTAGCAATCTCTCTTGCCTTGGATTGCAAGATTAGACTCAATTCACCAGATTCAGCACCCCAATCCGCAATTTTTAGCCAAAGCTTGTATGGTATTGATTTGACAATCTTCAAATCATGCTCAGACTTATCATCTACAGCTGTATTTACTGTAACTTTTCTAACCATCGGATGATTGGGGTCTATTAAATCATCTTCAATAGAATCTAAATCATACTTCCAGTCTTTATTATCTCGTACAGCAAGCCAACACTCTTCTTTCTTTGCCCATTCTAAAAAGTTATTTGATGGTGACTTCTTAATAATGAATGGGTTAACTTGCTGCATCAGCGAATAGATTAATTTAGCCAGAGCATCTGAAACCTTCTGATTCTTCCATATCCTATACAAATTAATTCGTCCACTTGTCAAATTACTAATCAAACCAATTGTATAGGGAACTACAACTGATTTCAATTCACCTATATTGTTGCCTGTTCGTTTTGTTCCATACAACTGATCTGCTGCTTTGAAAAGAATAGCTTTGGCTATGGTATCCTCAAAATACACATTAGTAACTTTCTTCGCACTAGAAGGCAGATTCTTGGCTATGAACTGTGCATAATTCTTCTCAGAACCTCTAACAACTATATGGGGAGCAATTACCAATTTGCTTCCTTCATACACTTCCTCATAACAATTGATATATTTTGCCAATTCAACTTTTGTGAACATTTGATTCTTAGGATATTTTAAATCAAATGCTTTTTGCCTTGACTTAGTAAATCCTTCCTTCTGACGAATATTCTTATATTGTGACCTAGCACGTTCAAAGAACCAATATGTTTGCATAGACCTTTCAGATGTAATAGGTGTCATAACATATCGAGACACTTTCTCCAGTTCAACCAAGATGGAATTGTTTGCAGAGAAATCAGCGTTATTTACTTTATTCTGAGTATTTGCATACTTTGATATATCTGAGACAATATTTGCATAATCGTCTTTCTTTTTAACGATGGAGAATTTTACTTGAACAAAAATCTCAGAAATGTCAGCTTTATCTTTCTTTTCTGTATGGTATATGGATGCTGTTGTTTGTCCACCGTTTACAATCTGGAGATTAGATATACTTTTTATGCAACCTTTTTCATCTAAATCCATGGCATCTGCTGTAGCTGCGATTCCATTGTTATATGCCAAGAACATGTGTGGTTTTTCTTTGATAGTCTCTCGGATCTTTTTATTTATCTTTCCAGTAAACTGAAGGAAAGACCTAACATTTTGTTCTAGCAAACGTCCTCCATACCGTTCATATAAACTTGACAAACATTTACCAGGGAGGATAGCAACATATGCTTCATAATCTAGATTGCTTGATATAGCGTGAAGACATGGTACTTCCCATCCTTCTTCCTTGAAATCAATAAATATTGGAGCATGCGACTGCTCTGATATTTGATATAGATAATTGATGTCAACGATTCGAAAATAGATTTTATAACCACTAATTTCTTTGCTTGCAGGGATCTCTCCTTTATAAGTTCCATTCGTAAGAATAAAAGCATTTACTCTAACTAACGAATCCCGTAACTCTTTATAGTTTCCTAATGTGTTTACAAATTCGAAGATAGAAGAAGATTCTTCGATCTCATTGCCAAAGTCCGAATAAATAGCGTTTCTAAAGAAATTAGTCAAACGTTTTGCAGCATTCTCTATATCTCTTTTAAGTATTGTTGTCGACTCTTCAGTACCTTCATAGATAGACAGGAACAAATCAACAGTTTCGTAATTGTCGGCAATTGCATAACCGTTTATTTTTTGCTGATTAGGTGTACCTAAGTCTCTCTCATAGAATGCCACATCAGAGTTTTCGGTTTCACCAGCTTCACTCAATAGTTCTAAGCACAAACGGGTAAAGGTTTGTTCTTGGTTGTTTCCCTCTTCATTTGCTATTTGTCGAGTAACAACCTCTTGGACCAAGGATTTATAGAACTTACTTATTTCTTTCATAAGACAGGATGGTGTTTAAAACATTACTTTCTTCAACTATATTCTCTGTTGGTACGGTAAGAGTTATTGTATACCTCACATCACTTACGCCTAACAATAAATCATCTTTCTTAATTCTTGGAAATTCTCCTTGAACTAAATAATAATTTTCTTTGCGAATTTGATACTGACGCTTCTGATAATCGTTAACATCTATATCGAAATAGCCATAATATATTAATTTGTTTTCAAACAGGTTCAATGCGTTGGTGTCTCGACTTAGGCTGTTCCGCAATTCACCAACAAGGTCTGGCAAATTCTTACCTTCAACAGGAACAATATCAACCACAAGATTATATAAATATAGTTTTTCTATAGAAGTTTCATCTAATTGCAGTTCGCCATTTATGGACACACAGGGAAACTTATTAGCAGCTATTGTTTTTACCTCAACAGACCATAATTCACCTTGGAAATCTTGTGGAGTCATGTTTGGCCCAACCCACGAGCGAACAGCACATACTGTGCTCATTGAAGAACAGAGCATTTTCTGAAGAAATGACAGTTCCCCAAACAATCCTTGCTGTTCTTGAACAGATAAAGCATTCTTCACCTTCTTAGAAAACAAATCTTGCCATTTACGCATCTGGCTTATAACAAGTTTAATAGCTTCTTTTTCAGATGCTGCAGATTGTATCGTGTTAGCAATGTTCTCACATATAGCTGCAAAAATATCCCGTACACGACTTTCTCTATTTACTAACTGAATCAACAAGAACTTTGAGTCGGGAAAAGAATTGTCCTTAAATAAGGAAATCTTTATTTCGGACAAGCTGTGAAATGGAGAGATATCAAGATTTATATCTTGATTAAAGGAAAAAGCTATTCCACAAAAACCATCTGGATTTTTAAAAGTACAGAACATTTTAATACTTGACGGTATGTCAAGGGCTCTTTTAATTACACCAGAGACAGAAGCATCTGCAAGCTTATGCCAAATATCTTTTATCATGTTAACCTTGTTCATAAACATTGTCGTTTTCTAATTCAAAAATATCTTCAGTATCTGCAAAATCATTTACTTGATTAACAGAATATGATACCGCAACGCCTGTGTTGGTATGAGGGAACGAGATTGCGAAACTCATAAATGGTTCATTCCCACCACTGTTACTCGTAACATAATCATCCGAAGGCTTAATTGGATAGACGATTAATAGTGGATGCTTAACGTCACGATATTTCTCCCTTACTAATTTAGGGCTAGGATAGGTTTGGTTTCTGTCTTTCAATTTCTGATTAGTTTCTTCCAAAGCCTTTAAAAGCGTTTTTTCACTCAAATCAACAAATTCATCACGAGGATTACCCAAAATATGGTTTTTCCTTAACAGATAGTGATCTGTTGAATCGTTAGACGGAACACGAAGAAAATAATTGAAGCCAAGTCCATTTGACAGATATCCATCGTATTCTTGCCCCCTCTCACCTGTAGGCTTATTCATAAGAACAATATTCCAGTTAGATAATTCGCCAGAATTATTAACTTGCTTCACATAATCTGTTATTGCCCTTAAATTGACCTTGACCATTGAAGCTGGAAGACGATAATTTTCAAAGAAAGTTATCACATCATCAACAGCCACATTACGCCATAAATAGTTTTTTCCTTTCAACTCATAGTCACCAAGCTTACACAATAGATTGTCAGCATCAACAAAATTAGCATGTCTATTTTCTCTATCTTTCAGTAATTGATATGTTTCAACTAAGCGTCCGGCCCATGATACTTCAACGGTATTTGCATATCTCATTTTTGTCAAAGAGGTAATTTGCAGAACACCAGGGTGATTCCTTACTCGTAATGCATAATCTTCTGGAGTTCCACCAACTTCATAGAGATAACTAAATTCTTCACGAAGCTCCTCACTGGCTAATGTGATATGACGATACCATTCATTAAGTTCACTACTAGTAAAGAGCCTACACAGATCAACATATCCAGACCTATAACCAAACCATCTTCCCATCTGCATCAATGTATCATACATTTTTGATGCTCTTAGGAAATAACTAATTGACAACCCTTCCAAAGTGAGACCTCTGGATAGCTTATCGCCCCCAATAGCGATTACAGAAATTCCGTCTTCTTTATTGTCATAATATGTCAAGACATCATTTGAAGAACCATTAATTGATTTGACTGTTATTTTCTGTACTGCTTTAAACAACTGGCCTTTAACGTCTTCCCAACTATGAACAATAAGTGAATCATCTATATTCTTATATCTTGATTCAAGAATAGATTGCGTTGTTGTCTTATATGATTTATAATCGTTTCTATCAACTTCAAATACCTGACGCAGTTCTTCAAGAACCATTCTGTCGCCAACCTCAATCTCTTGCTTATAATAATTGAAAATTCTGACAACCAAATCTTTGATGTGGTTTTGCCATAATTGGAATCTGCTAACGTGAATCAACATCGAGTTATGTTTGTGCTCTTGCCCACGAAGAATTCTAATTGCACATGTAACGATAAAACACTTTATGGCTAGCCGTAAAGATTCGGGCATCTCATTTAACGACGGCTTTGCGTCATCCTTTTTATGTTTATTGGGAACAAAATTATGAAAATCGTTTACAGAAGTAACAATTGGCAATAATTCATCATTAGAATCATCTGGTACTATTGAAGTACCAAAAACCTTATCAGGTCCTATGTATGTTGATGGAGCGGGAAGATTTATAATGAAATCTCGTGGAAATAAATTTGAATCATCCAACGGAATAAAAATATTAGCAAATGGAGTTGCTGTATATCCAACATATGCAGAACGATTAAACTTGGTTAATATGGAACAGATATGCTTATTGATTGTTGTAGGTTCATCACCAGAGGCATTTGTGTTTATTGAGGCATTATCAGCCTCATCATCTATCATCAAAAGTGATTTATTGTTTATTTTCCCGTTTTCTGCATGGGTATTAAGCCATGTGTTCAAGCGCTTTAATACCGAAGCATTCTTCTTTACAACAAGCAAAGCTGGTTGAGGCGCATTAAAGTTAAAGCCTGCTGTATTTGCAGAGCGACTAGTAAAATCTCCCTTTTCAGCGTTTGTTGTATATGAGTTGGCTATCGCATCATCAAAACCAGGAATTAAGCCTACACCAATTTTGGTTGTTTCCTTTGTATTGGCTCTTTCAAATTGAGTATCAAAACCCAAAAATCCTTCATCCAGCCTTAATTGTGTCTGACTACGTAGATTGTTGTGGATTCCTGCTAATACAATGATTAAGTTGAAACCTGTGTCAGCGGCTTTACATACCAATCCAGTGTAGTTCGCTGTTTTCCCTGATTGAACCTGTCCGACAACAAGTCCCTTCTTACTAACAATCACGTCCGTTTTTCGAGGATTAAAGAACCTGTCCAAAATTTTATCTGTCATATCATCAATGCCCTGGATTGTAGTCGGCTCGAAGCCTTTTTGATGATCCAAATAATACTTATATCTATTCCAAAATGACCAATTGCTCGTTTCTGCAGCTTTAAAAGCCATCAACCAAGGCTTGCGTCTATCTCGACCTTCCAATATCTGCATAGGTTCCACTCGAACATTATATATAGACATTAGTTTAGCCTTGAGAATTTCCTTGCTAAGATTTGGAAACATCATGACAACACTATTGATAGCGTTATCTATGTCTTTATCAACCACAGAAGACTTAATTCCAATAAGAGTTCTGCAGACTTCAATTGCTTTCTGATATGATTCCATATTCATAGTTCTTCGATTAGTTCTTCGTAATTGTTAAATGGCTCAATAGTTTTAAGAATGGCTCTCGCCTGTTCTGATGTAAGGCCAGATGATGTTTGTTTTTCATACATCTGGCATAACATCTCTTTAATGAGAGATATATTCATATCCGAGAAAGGCTCTTTCTGCGACTCCTCTTCACTGGATTGCTTTACGTAAATAGTCGGTGTAGGTATGGACTCTTCAATAATTCGGAGCAACTTATTGATTGCAGGAACTGGATTCGTTTTTGCCTCTTCTTGGAGATTCTTTATTAACTGGTTATCTCTGTTAACAACAAAAGACCATTTGTTCCCCTTTTTCTTTTCAAGCCATAGTGGCTGAAAATTTTCGCCAGCCTTTTTCTTCAATATTTTACCTCGATGCCTATAAACTTCCATTCCTTTATTTCGAACATCAAGAGCATAGGAGCGAAGTTGCTCGCGACAAGAAAGTGGAGGTGTCGCTGTAGATTTCTTGATATCAATCTGCCATTCAGAGTCTAATGTGTTAGGCAAATCAATACTGATACGAACAAGTTTATAATGGTCTTCTTTCCTAAACAAATTAAGCCAACTACCAGCTAACAACAGTCTCTGACCGCGATAAATATAGAAACCTTGTGCCGCAGGATAACCGTTCATTCCTTCTGCTTTTCTATAGTTCTCCTCTGAACTAAAATTATTCTTGTGTGGTAGAATATAACCTTTGATCTCTGCCTTTTGTAAACCAAAATATAAAGATTCTGTGGGAAAAATCTGAGTCTTCTTTTCAGTTAAACAAAATGGATTCCATGCGTCAATTTTGTTTTCGCCCCAATATATTGTGATGTCACCACTTTCAATAAAACGATGGAATGTCATTGCTATATGCGACTTAACTCTTGCCCATGCATCAGAGAACTTTTGTTTTGCTCCAATATTATTTGCCGAAGTTGAAATTGGAATAATCCTGTCTAAGTCCGTCCAGACAATCATTGTTCCTGAGCATTGATTGTCAACAGCATCAACATAGACTTCTGGTGACCATCTTATTAATTCCCATTTATGTGTCATTGCTACATAGTCTAAATCCCAAGTCCAATAAGCAGAATGATAACCAGTCTTTTTACTGATAACGGTCAACTTTCTACATTGAGAAAAAGAAGCTGTTTTCATTCCTAATCCAAATCTCCCCAAGTCACTAGTTGCACGTGTCTCTAATGGATTCTGTGAACCAGGGCGCATAGCCTCAACGATTTCATTGCTGCTCATTCCGCACCCATCATCCTTAATAGTGATGGCAGTATTACTTCCATCCCAAATCCTGTCAATATAGACATTCTTTGCTCCTGCGGATATTGAATTGTCTATTATATCTGCTACTGCAGTTTCAAGGTTATACCCTATTGCTCTGAAGGTTTCTATCATTGATGAAGCTTCAGGAATAGCTTCTGTCTTAGGGAGTCGTGAGTAATCCATAGGCCTATAATTGTTTTTTTAATTCTTTTGCTATTTTATATGCTAACACTACGGGGACTGCATTTCCAATTTGTTTAAAAGCAGCACCTCTACTCCCCTCAAAAAAGTAATCATCAGGGAAAGATTGTAGTCTTGCAGCTTCTCTCACTGTTATTGATCGAGCTGTTTCTACAGTAGGATTAGGAGTGGGATAAATATAGTAATGACCATCTTTTGATAGATGTGCCACAACTGTATGACTGCAACCGTCAGGATTAACCACGGAGTATCGGTCTAAGAATGATTTTTTATTGTTATGGGTCTGTAAATGTGATGGTATTTTGGAATAATCTAGTTGCTTGTTATTATCATACCATTGCCGTATAGCTAAGCAATATATCTCCCTGTCGTTCATATTGTGAGGACGCGCTACATGTTGCGTCGTGAACTCAAAAAGGTCATTTCGAATGCCCGATTCTTTAAGATAATACATTTCCGTCAGCGGTATCGTATATGGAACCATTTCCGTCAGTATCCCTTCACCTGCTTTGCGTTGGGGGAGATCAGAAAAAAGGTCTTTCAATACTGCATAGCCATTTTTTTCTTTTTCTAATTGCGGATAGCAATATTTCTCTCCCTTTGCATTTACGTCATCTCTTTTCCAACCAACAATGATCAGCCTCCGACGTCTCTGTAAAACACCAAGTTCTGAAGCATTCTGTATTTGCATTTGCATGTCATAACCAATGCTATGAACCAACTGCTCCAAATCTTTTAGCGGTTCTCCATTTTTGGCCGTCTTTAATCCCAAAACGTTTTCGAAAACAAACATTTTCGGAGCGTATCTCTCAAGGAATTTTACATAGAACTTGTATAACTCATTCCTTGGATCTTCTTCTACGGATTTTCCCATTCTTGAACGACCTACAATAGAATAAGCCTGACAAGGAGGTCCCCCAATGATTAAATCAATAGAATCTTTTCCTTTCAATGAATCTATCTTCTGAAAAATATGTTCAATAGTCGATGAACTTATTGTTTCGTGAATGACACTGTCCGTAACGTTAGCAGGGACTTTATTCCATAGCTTTTCTCCATTTTCACCTTCTTTTTTCTCTGATAGATATTTCTTATAAATACCCAGCTCTTTCTTCTCTAAAAGATAGTGAAATGCAGCTCGCGTCCTTAATGTGTCACAAGCATATTTATCCATTTCAACGTGAGCTATTGGGGTAAAACCAGCCCTAACGAACCCTTCAGAAAGGCCACCAGCCCCTGCGAACAAGTCTATGAATGTATATTTTTTCTTTTTCACCTAATTCCCGCAATACTATAATTTAATGTTTTTATAAGCTCCAGAGCAACAAAAAGTTGCTCAGGATTTTGCCATGTCAGAAATTTCACTTATCTTAGTGTTGCATTTAAAAACAAATAAAACTCTGAATGACATGGCAAAAGTACAAATAAAATCTGAGAAAATCACTTCTTTTGAAGTTTTTTTCGATTATAGAGTTATTTGATGCTGCAAAGTTACGACTTCATTTTGACATACCTAAAGTTACCACTGCTTTTTTGGTGCACCCTTATCATTTGACTATAAATCACAAAAATTACTAGAAAAGTTTGGTAGTTTCGAATATTCAGCGTATCTTTGCTACAATAATAAAAGAAAGGAAAGCTATATGGAAACAAAAGACAAGAAGATACAAGTTCATACTATAGACAACAAAGACATCGACAAGTTTTTTCCTGCTCATAGCGAGATATCCAGCAAAGGCAGAAAGCATACTGTCAAGTTATTTTCAAGATAAAGGTGTTCGACATGTTTTGCTATGGTGAGTTTGATGCGCATTGAAAAAAGCAAGGACTTATGCGAATAGTAATTATGCCATTTTTTAATCAACCAAAAAAGAATCATCATGAAATTAAATCAAAATTTCTTTTGGGACAAGTTCCTGCTCATTTGGGGAATTATAGGAATGTTGTTTCCCGTGGTAGTCGTAATGAGATTTGAAGTAAAAGGACTATTTGAATTGCTACTTCTAGGAGGAATGAGTGTTTCTTGCGCCCTCTTGACTGCCACTATTGGGTGGAAGTGCTGTTCAAAGCTGCATTGGATTCCCCTGTCAATAAGCATGGCAGTGGCATTTTGTTCTGTCGTAGTGATAATGACTTTAATTGTAACCGCAGGTGATTATTATGGGACTATCATGTTACTTGCATGTTTATTTCCCATATTGTTATTGCCCTGTATCTTACTGATTCTCGTAGTCAATTATCTGATGTTGAGAAAACAACATTCTTCGTGAAACCATAATTGCATAATCAAAATATTGGTTGTATTTTTGCAAACAGAAAGGAGTTGTTTGACAAGTAAACCTATATATGTTTCTTTACAAAAAAATCCCTGCCATAGGAAGCCTTTCCTACAGCAGGGATTTTTCTATTGGGAATCATCAAGAATGACGAAACCGGGATTTTAATTATGCAGCCTTTCCATACTCATAAATACTGTCGCTGGCTAGATCTATCTTGTCGTTCCAATATACACAAGTTCGGCTGGTGTCCAACTGGGCTTGTTTAAAAAGGCCATATACATCAACTAATGCACGAAACGAAGGAAGCGTCTTGATGTCATCCTTCACATCGTACAACACTTTATATCCATCATCGAATTCAACGAAAAGGATATAGTCATCGAGAACTGACATTTTCTTAATTCTTGGTATCATAATGGTGGAAGTTTTGTTATTATTTGTTTGTCTCACATGTCCTTTGAAGCCATTTCGAGATACCAACGAATGGCAATAGAGTCTTCCACACGAAGAACTTTTGTTATATGTGTCAAGTAAGATTTTGCAATCGTGATTGCAAAATTCGTATATCATTGATTGTCAAGTAGAATTGGCGAAAATAAGCCAAATTTCTTTTGCTAAATTCTTTACCATATTGATGTGTCAATTGCTCAGATAATTGCGCAATGATCTGAACCCCATACTCTGCACGTGCCTCACCATTCTGTTCTTCTTCCACGATGCGTCGCCCTATGTTCCAATAGGTTTCTATCATCTTATGATTGACGGAGGCATAAGCTTCCTTCCTGCCTTGCTCTATGATGGAGCAGACATCGGTATATAATCTTGTATTTGTCAAATCGTTCGCCAATGGCGAACGATTTACAGAAAGCAGTACATCTGCTTGCAGTTCATCTGCTTGCAATACATCTTGTTTTTCAGACGATTGCAAAAATAACGTCCAAGTTTTTTTGATTTTTCATAAAAAAAGCTTGTCTATAGCATCACTTACTACAGACAAGCTTTTTTGTTGATGAAAAGTTTTCATTGACCACCATAAGAAGATCAGCTGTAAAACGGTTGACTTCTTTTGGCGAGAATTATTTAAATAAAGAGCTATTTATACTCTCCCCAAGCCTTGATGTCGATATCCTCAAGCTTGGTAGTGCAGAATGCATAGATGAATGCACTCGCCAGACGGCTGTTGGTAATCAATGGCACGTTCAGGTCGATGGCTGCACGACGAATCTTGTAACCATTTGAAAGCTCGCTGCTGGTCAAGTTCTTTGGAATATTCACTACCATATCAATCTCGTGGTTGTGGAGCATCTCCAAAGCCTTTGGTGCACCGCCTTCTGCCTCCTCTGATGGCCAGAGCACACGGGTGTTCTCAATGCCATTCTCGGTGAGGAACTTGCTACTACCACCAGTTGCAAACAACTTGTAACCATGCTTAACCAGCATCTGGGCTGCATCGAGCAAATCTACCTTCTGCTTGGCAGAACCAGTAGAAAGCAGGATGTTCTTGGCTGGAATGCGATGACCCACAGAAAGCATACTCTTCAAAAGAGCGGTAGATGTATCGTCGCCCAAGCAACCTACCTCACCCGTACTGCTCATATCCACACCCAATACTGGGTCCGCCTTCTGCAGACGGTTGAAGCTGAACTGAGATGCCTTGATACCTACATAGTCGAGATCGAAGAGGTTCTTGTGTGGCTTCTCTACAGGCAAACCGAGCATCACGCGGGTAGCCAACTCGATGAGGTTGATCTTCAACACCTTGCTCACGAATGGGAACGAACGGCTGGCACGCAAGTTACACTCGATAACGAGAATATCATTGTCACGAGCCATGAACTGGATGTTGAACGGACCGTTGATGTGCAACTCCTTGGCAATCTGACGACCTACTCGCTTCACACGACGAACTGTCTCAACATACAACTTCTGAGGAGGGAACTGGATGGTAGCATCGCCTGAGTGAACACCGGCAAACTCGATGTGCTCGGAAATCGCATAGGCAATCACCTCGCCATTCTTTGCCACTGCATC
>ERZ869983.384-NODE-384-length-14783-cov-4.053856_pt1 | contig 14783 bp, 15 predicted proteins | sample MGYA00521106_ERZ869983 | MGnify/ENA primary metagenome ERZ869983 (study PRJEB32232, sample SAMN07284972) | human gut metagenome | biome: human-associated habitat; material: feces | host: Homo sapiens | place: Tanzania | collected 2014-04-05 ...
TTTCGTTGTTCGGCGTGTCAATTAAGTATAAATTGCTTTTTGTGCAAGCACAAGCGCAATTTATACTTTTGACACTTACATCATATTATAATGTACTCTCGGAATTTTTTGAGTATATTGTTATCCAAATGTGTCGTAAGACTCTTAGCTTTAGCTATGGGGAGTGTCAAAGGTTACAGGAGGAATAAATAGAATATGAAACGAGTCATGCTTGAAATTGCCTATGATGGAACAAATTATTGTGGATGGCAGGTACAGCCAAATGGAATTACAGTTCAGGAAGTGATTAACCAAAAGTTATCGGAATTACTAAAAGAGCCGATTGAAACCATTGGAGCAAGCCGTACGGATGCAGGAGTACATGCACTTGGAAATGTAGCTGTGTTTGACACAAGTGCAAGGATGCCGGGAGAGAAGATTTCTTATGCCTTAAATCAAAGACTGCCGGAAGACATTCGGATTCAGATGTCAAAAGAAGTTGAACCGAATTTTCATCCTCGTTATCGAAACAGCAGGAAAACGTATGAATATCGGATTTTAAATCAAAAATTTCCGGTTCCGACAAAACGGCTGTATTCTCATTTTACCTATCTTCCATTAGACGTGGAAAAAATGCGAAAAGCCGGAGAATATCTGCTTGGAGAACACGATTTTAAGAGTTTCTGCGGAGCAGGGGCACAGGTCAAAACGACAGTGCGGACCATTTATGATTTTCAGATAAAAAAAGAGGACGACGAAATCTGTATGCGGATTACAGGAAGTGGTTTTCTTTATAATATGGTACGGATTCTTGCAGGAACGTTAATCGAAGTGGGAAGCGGGGCAAGAAAACCGGAGGATATGTTGGAAATCATAGAGGCGAAAGACAGAAAAAAAGCCGGAGCAACAGCACCGGCAAGAGGGCTTACATTAATAAAAATACAATATGAAGAATGAGGGAATTGAAATGAGAAGAAACGGAATGCTGCTTCCGATTGCGAGTTTGCCATCTCCTTATGGAATCGGTGGATTTTCAAAAGAAGCTTATGAATTTATTGATTTGTTAGAGGAGACAGGACAAAAGTTATGGCAGATTCTGCCACTTGGTCCTACCAGCTATGGAGATTCCCCATATCAGTCCTTTTCTACCTTTGCAGGAAATCCGTATTTTATTGATTTGGATACCCTGGTAGAAAAAGGCTGGCTGACAAAAGAAGCCTGCGAAGCTTCTGATTATGGAGACAATGAGTCCTACATTGATTATGGAAGAATTTACAATTCCAGATTTGTATTATTAAAACAGGCATTTTTAAACTCTGATGTATTATCCGATGAAAAATTTGCAGAATTTTGTAAAGCCAATCAGCACTGGCTTCCGGATTATGCACTGTATATGGCACTTAAGAATCAAAATGATGGAAAAAGCTGGATTGAGTGGGAAGAAGAAATCCGTCTTAGAAAACCGGAAGCGGTAGAATATTATAAAAAAGAACTGGAAGAAGAATGTAACTTTTATGAATTTTTGCAGTATGAATTTCATGAGCAGTGGACAAAAGTAAAAGAATATGCACATGAAAAGGGAATTCAGATTGTAGGTGATGTTCCGATTTATGTTGCATTTGACAGTGCGGATACCTGGGCAAATCCGGAATTATTCCAGTTAGATGAGAAAAATCTTCCGCTTGGTGTGGCCGGATGCCCGCCGGATGCTTTTTCTGCAACAGGACAGCTTTGGGGAAATCCATTATATAACTGGGCATATCATAAGACAACAGGATATGACTGGTGGTTGAAGAGAATTGCTTACTGTTTTGATTTATATGATATTGTAAGGATTGACCATTTCCGTGGATTTGATGAATATTATTCGATTCCTTATGGAGATGAGACAGCCGTAAACGGACACTGGGAAAAAGGTCCGGGAATGAATTTATTTGACACAGTTAAAGAAAAGCTTGGTGAACTTGACATTATTGCAGAGGACTTGGGATTTTTGACAGAGAGTGTATTTCAACTCTTAAAAGACAGCGGATATCCGGGAATGAAAGTTCTGCAGTTTGCTTTTGACCCGAGTGAGGACAGTGATTATCTGACTTATAAATATCAGAGAAACTGTGTGGTTTATACAGGAACACATGATAACGATACAAACGCAGGCTGGTTTGAGAAACTTTCCGATGGAGAAAGAGAGGTTGCCCTGCGCTATATGAACAGCTTTTACACTCCAAAGGAAGAACAGCACTGGGATTTAATTGCACTTGCGATGAGAAGTACAGCAGATACCTGTATTATTCCGGTTCAGGATTTCCTGGGACTTGGAAGTGAGGCAAGAATCAATATGCCGTCCACACTTGGAGACAACTGGAAATGGAGAATGACAAAAGGTGCATTTTCCGAAGAATTAAAAGAGAAAATCCGCCGTATGACAAAATTATACGGCAGATAAATAAATGTGTTTTTGACAATAAAAATTTAATGACAAGGAGAATTAAATCATGGCATTTAAAGAAGTAAAAGCAGAAGAATTGCAGATGAATCCATTTACAAAAATCGGAAAAGAATGGATGTTAATTACCGCAGGCAATGAAGAAAAATGCAACACAATGACCGCAAGCTGGGGTGGCGTCGGTATTATGTGGGGAAAAAATGCAGTAACGACTTATATCCGCCCACAGCGTTATACAAAAGAATTTGTAGATGCAAATGATACATTTACGATTTCATTTTTTGATGAATCTTACAGAAAAGCATTAAATATCTGTGGAAGTGTTTCCGGACGTGACAAAGATAAAATCAAAGAAGCTGGTTTAACTCCATACTTTGTGGATGGAACAGCTGCATTTGAAGAAGCGAATCTGATTTTAGTGTGCAAGAAAATGTATCATGGAGACATTCTTCCGGAAAACTTTGAAGATGAAACAATTGATACAAAATGGTATCCACAGAAAGATTATCATACCATGTATATTTCAGAAATCCTGAAAGTGCTGGTAAAGGAAGACTGAGACGTTGGATAATCTGATTTTTAGTTTAAATGCAACCCTTCCTATCTTTTTTACAATGCTTCTTGGAAGCTTTTTTAAAAGAGTCGGGCTGATAGATGAAGCATTTTCGGCAAAGATGAATAAATTCGCCTTTGCTGTGGCACTTCCGGCTCTTTTGTTTCAGGATATTTCAGCAGTTGATATTCGTGAAAGCTGGAATGGCGGGTTTGTGTTGTTCTGTTTTATTGCAACGTTTTTAAGTATTACAGGAGTGACGGTTTTGTCATTCTTTGTCGTAAAAAGAGAAGAACGTGGAGAATTTGTGCAGGGAGCGTATCGAAGCAGCGCGGCGATTCTTGGAATTGCATTTATCCAGAATATCTATGGGACATCCGGAATGGCACCGCTTATGATTATCGGAACAGTACCGCTTTACAATGCGTTTGCGGTAATCGTTCTGTCTTTATTAAAACCGGGACAGAGAAAAATGGATAAAGCCCTGTTACAAAAAACTTTAAAAGGAATTGTTACGAATCCGATTATTCTTGGAATTGCAGCAGGTTTCGTGTGGGCGATTTTAAAAATTCCACAGCCGGAAATTCTGCAAAAGACAGTGAAAAATATGGCAGTGCTGGCAACTCCGCTTGGTCTTATGGCAATGGGAGCTTCTTTCGAAGGAAAAAAGGCGCTTAGAAAATTAAAACCGACTCTCATTGCAAGTGCTTTAAAATTAGTGGTGCTTGCAGCCATCTTTTTGCCGATTGCAGTCCGGCTTGGATATCGTGAATCGGAATTGGTTGCAATTTTAGTGATGCTTGGTTCAGCTACAACCGTCAGCAGTTTTGTTATGGCAAAAAATATGGGACATGAAGGGGTACTGACCTCGAGTATTGTTATGGTGACCACACTGTGTTCGGCATTTACCCTGACCGGCTGGCTCTTTCTTTTGAAAACGCTGGGTTTGGTGTAGCCAGAAAAAAGAAAACGTGCTATAATGAGCGCAGACGCCGCAAAAATGGATGACGGTAGAAAGTACATAGCGAATAGACAGTAGAAAGTTGAGGAATCAAAACATGAGTCAGGAAAAAGTAGACCAGTATAAAAAAAATAAAGCAGTCCGTGGAAAGAATAAGAGAAAAAATAAAAATGATGAGAGTATGACACTCGTTGAAAAGCTGGGAATTACAATTGTTTCTCTGCTCTTAGTCGGCTGGATTGGATATTCTGCATATCAGGTTATCACAGCACCGGATGAAGATGCAGAAGTTGTAACTACTCAGATGGATGTGACTGCAATCACGGATTATTTAAGTTCTTTAAATACAACAGATGCAGAATAATGAGTGGAGCCTCAGATACATTTGATTTAAAGAGAGTGATTTAAAGAGCGATTCTTTGTGAATTTGTGAAGAAAAAGCGGTTGCCACATGATTCATGTGACAGCCGCTTTTTGTGCTGTTTATAAGAAAATCAAATGATTCAGATACCTTATAAATTATAATTTAACAACATTAGCTGCCTGCATTCCGCGAGCGCCTTCTGTTAAATCATAAGATACAGCCTGTCCTTCTTCCAAAGTTTTGAATCCTTCACCTGTGATAGCAGAGAAATGTACGAATACGTCCTGTCCGTCTTCTCCTGTGATAAATCCATAACCTTTTTCTGCGTTGAACCATTTAACAGTTCCCTTGTTCATAATGTTACCTCCATAAAATAAAAAAAATAAGTAGTTGAATTTCGGATAGAAACAAAAGAAAGCAGGACTTTCAAAATCTCCTTATATGAATAAAAAGCGGTCTTTAGAGAGTATATTCATTATAAATAAAATAATACAATCTCTAAAAACCGCTTAATTTACAACAATCAGAAGCTTGTGAAATGCACTTCATTATTTATATCCAATATTTCATTACAAGATTCAGTATATGCAAAAATGCCTTAAAAGTCAAGGAAAAAAGTATAATTGACGAAAGAATTTGTGTATGTTACTATTAAAACCAAAAGAGAATAAAATGTATTCTCAAAATCTTTCTGTACTTGATTTTGTTAAGAAGATGAGAGTGCAGAGAAGGCGCTGGAGGAGAGGAGAGTCCATGAATATTTTAATTAAAAACGGACGGGTAATTGACCCCGCAACAAAGACAGATAAGATAAGTGATTTGTATATCGAAGCAGGAAAGATTAAAGAAATAAAAGATGAAATCACTCCGTCAAAACAGGATAAGGTAATTGATGCCAAAGGCTGTTATGTAATGCCTGGTCTGATTGACCTTCATGTACATCTGCGTGACCCTGGACTTACGTACAAAGAGGATATTGTGTCAGGCTCCAAAGCAGCGGCAAAGGGTGGGTTTACCACAATTCTTGCCATGCCAAATACCAAGCCGGTCATTGACTGTGCAGACCGCGTAAAATACGTGCATAATAAAGCAAAAGAGATGGCACCGATTCATGTACTTCAGATTGGAGCGGTTACAAAAGGACAGGCAGGAGAAGAACTTGCCGAAATTAAAGAAATGGCAGCTGCCGGGATTCCGGCAATCAGTGAAGATGGAAAAAGTGTAATGAATGCAGGATTGTACAAAGAGGCAATGAAGATTGCCGCTGAATGCAACATTCCGGTATTTGCACACTGTGAAGATAAAAGCCTGATAGAAGCAAAGGGCTGTGTCAATTCCGATGAATATACAAAAGAACTGGGATTGCCGGGAATCAGCAATGCAGTGGAAGATGTCATTGTCGCAAGAGATATCTTATTGGCAAAAGAAGCAGGAGCAAAACTGCATCTTTGTCATTGCTCTACAAAAGACAGCGTAGAAATGATTCGCCTTGCAAAAGAAGAAGGGCTGGATGTGACAGGAGAAGTTTGCCCGCATCATTTTACTTTGACTTCTGATGAAATTGATAAAGATGATTCAAACTATAAAATGAATCCTCCGCTTCGTACCAAAGAGGATGAAGAAGCATTATTAGAAGGACTAAAAAACGATATTATTGATGTAATCAGTACAGACCATGCACCGCACAGCAGAGATGAAAAAAATCAATCTATGGAAGATGCACCATTTGGAATTGTCGGCTTGGAGACTTCGGTTGCACTTACGATTACAGAACTGGTAGAAAAAGGAATCTTAACTCCAATGCAGATGGCAGAAAAAATGAGTTATAATCCGGCACAGGTAATTCATTCGAATAAAGGTACTTTAAAAGTGGGAGCCCCTGCGGATGTCACAATTATTGACCCTGAAAAAGAGTATGTCATTGATTCTATGACCTTCCTTTCCCGCGGGAAAAATACACCGTTTAACGGCTGGAAAGTAAAAGGAATGGTAAAAGCGACTATCTGCGATGGCAAGATTGCTTATATGAATCAGGAAGCAGCAAAAAATTTTAAATAAATAGAACAATATAAGACACAGAAAGATGGAGGAAGAAAAATGATTAACAAACTGACAGAAAAAATAAGAAAGACTCATGCACCGATTTGCGTAGGTTTAGACCCAATGCTTTCTTATGTGCCAAAACAGGTACAGGAGACTGCATTTAAAGAATATGGAGAAACCTTAGAGGGTGCCGCAGAAGCAATCTGGCAGTTTAATAAAGCAATTATTGATGCAACTTATGATTTGATTCCGGCAGTAAAACCGCAGATTGCAATGTATGAACAGTTTGGGATTCCTGGGCTGGTTGCATTTAAAAAGACCGTAGATTACTGTAAAGAAAAAGATTTGGTTGTAATCGGAGATATCAAACGAGGAGACATTGGCTCTACGTCTTCTGCTTATGCCGTAGGACATCTTGGAAAAGTTCAGGTTGGAACAAAAGAGTATGCAGGCTTTGATGAAGACTTTGCAACAGTGAATCCATATCTTGGTTCAGATGGCGTCAATCCGTTTATCGATATCTGCAAAAAAGAGAAAAAAGGTCTGTTTATCTTAGTTAAGACTTCCAATCCATCCAGTGGAGAATTTCAGGACCAGTTAATTAACGGAAGACCATTATATGAATTAGTCGGAGAAAAAGTTGCTCAGTGGGGCGCTGACTGCATGGGCGATGAATACAGTTATATCGGGGCAGTTGTCGGTGCAACTTATCCGGAAATGGGAAAAGTGCTTCGTAAAATTATGCCAAAATCTTACATTTTAGTACCGGGTTATGGTGCACAGGGCGGAAAAGGAAAAGACCTGGTTCATTTCTTTAATGAAGACGGACTTGGTGCAGTGGTAAACTCTTCCCGCGGAATTATTGCAGCTTATAAACAGGAACAGTATGCAGAGTTTGGAGAGGCAAATTTTGCAGATGCATCCAGAAAAGCCGTAGAAACTATGGTGGCAGATATTGATGGCGCATTAACAGCGTTAAAATAAGGGGAGAGAATCATGGCAAAGTTAAAGATGAAAAGTACTGTAATCGAGCAGAAAATGATTGCAGATGGAATCTGCAGTATGTGGCTTGATGCAAAAGAAATTGCAGTACAGGCAAAACCGGGGCAGTTTATCTCTGTCTATAGTAATGATAAGAGCCGCGTGCTTCCAAGACCAATCAGTATCTGTGAAATTGACCGCGAAAAGGGCACACTCCGTATTGTATATCGTGTAGTGGGAAAAGGAACAGAAGAATTTTCCAAAGCAGAAGCAGGAGATTCTTTTGAAATCTTAGGACCGCTTGGAAACGGATTTCCGATTGAAGAAGCAAAAGGTAAAAAAGTGCTGATGATTGGAGGAGGAATTGGCGTTCCTCCAATGCTTCAGACTGCAAAAGAAATCGAGGGAGAAGCCATTATTGTATCCGGATACCGCAATCAGGATTTATTCTTAAAAGAAGAACTCGAATCAGCAGGAACACTTTTTATTGCAACGGAAGACGGCAGTGTTGGAACAAAAGGAAATGTAGTAGATGCAATTCGTGAAAATCAAATCGAAGCAGATATGATGTTTGCCTGTGGACCAAAACCGATGCTTCGTGCATTAAAAGATTATGCACTGGAAAAAGGAATCCCTTGCTGGATTTCCATGGAAGAGAAGATGGCATGTGGAGTTGGAGCCTGTCTTGCCTGTGTATGTCAGTCTAAAGACGTGGATTCCCATTCTCATGTACACAACAAACGAATTTGTAAAGATGGACCGGTGTTCTTAAGTACGGAGGTAGAATTATAATGAATACAAAAGTAAATCTTGCCGGTGTAGAACTCAAAAATCCGGTTATGACCGCTTCAGGAACATTTGGTTCTGGCGCAGAATACAGTGAATTTGTAGATTTAAACGAGTTAGGCGCAGTTGTAACAAAAGGTGTGGCAAATGTACCGTGGCCAGGAAATCCAACCCCACGTATTGCAGAAACTTACGGTGGAATGCTCAATGCAATTGGACTCCAAAATCCGGGAATTGATGTATTTTGCAAAAGAGATATTCCGTTCTTAAAACAGTTTGATACGAAAATTATTGTAAATGTATGTGGAAAAAGTACAGAAGATTATTGCGAAGTAGTAGAACGTCTGGCAGATGAACCGGTTGATTTATTAGAAATCAATATTTCCTGCCCAAATGTAAAAGAAGGCGGAATTGCCTTTGGACAGAATCCAAAAGCGGTAGAGGCAATCACAAAAGAAGTGAAAAAATATGCAAAACAGCCGGTTATTATGAAGTTAAGTCCGAATGTAACCGATATTACAGAGATGGCAAGAGCAGCAGAAGCAGGCGGTGCAGATATTCTTTCTTTAATTAACACCTTAACAGGAATGAAGATTGATATTAACCGTCGTACCTTTGCGCTGGCAAATAAAACCGGCGGAATGTCCGGTCCATGTGTGAAACCGGTGGCCGTGCGTATGGTTTATCAGGTGGCTCAGACAGTCAATGTTCCGATTATCGGAATGGGTGGAATCTCAAATGCAGAAGATGCGCTGGAATTTATCTTAGCCGGTGCAACAGCCGTTTCTATTGGAACAGCAAACTTTGCAAATCCTTATGCGACAGCTGAGACAGTTAAAGGAATCGAAGAGTATTTGAAGAAAAACCAGATTGATGATATTAATACATTAATTGGTGCGGTAAAATAAAAAAGAAGAAATAAAAGAGACGGTATGTGGGTCGAGAAAGGACAGCATACCGTTTTTCTTTTCAATATACGAAACAGTGGTTACAATGATTAAATGAGAAAAATTCTCAATAGATATAGAGTATAATTGACAAATAATAAAAGTGATGATAAGCTATCCGAAGTTAGGATGCTCTAACGTCAGTAAGGAGAAAAAACGTGAAAAAAAAGATACTTGTATTATTTTTATTAAGCACAATGGTTTTAGGAGGGTGTAATACACAGAAAAACACCGATAGCAGCAGTCAAAAAGAAGAGACACAAGAGTCAAAAAATCAGGACATCAGTGAGGAAAGTACCGATGGTGAAGCAGATGAAAGTCAGGAGGCAAGCAAGGATGTTTTTGCCATGGATACTTACATGACGGTGACTGCTTATGGAAGTCATGGAGAGGAAGCGGTGGAAAAGGCAGCTGCGGAAATTGAGCGTCTGGATGGACTGCTTTCCACAGGAGAAGAGTCAAGTGAAATTGCACAGGTCAATGCCAATGGAGGTGGAACGCTGGGAGAAGATGCCTCTTATTTGGTGGAACGTGCACTGGAATTTGGTGAGTCCACAGACGGAGCATTTGACATTGCAATTTATCCGATTATGGCAGAATGGGGATTTACCACAGGTGACTTCAAAGTTCCTTCTAAAGAGACACTGGATGGTCTTTTGGAAAAAACGAAATTATCGGATGTCGTGTTTGATAAAGAGACAAGTACCATATCTTTTAAAACCGATGGAATGGCGATCGATCTAGGTGGAATTGCAAAAGGATATACTTCTACCAGAATCATGGATATCTATCGGGAATGTGGAGTAAAAAGCGGTCTGGTGAATCTGGGCGGAAATGTACAGGCACTTGGCACAAAAACAGATGGAAGTAAATGGAGAGTTGCCATTCAGGGTGTAGATGATGATGACAGTTATCTTGGAGTGCTCTCGATTTCGGATAAAGCAGTCATTACTTCTGGCGGTTATGAGCGCTATTTTGAGCAGGACGGGGTTACTTATCATCACATTATTGACCCGACTACTGGATATCCGTCAGACAGCGGATTATTATCGGTGTCAATTGTGAGTGCAGATGGTACGATGTGTGATGCATTGTCCACTTCTCTGTTTATTATGGGAAAAGACAAGGCAATTGAGTACTGGAGAGCACACAGTGATGAATTTGATATGATTTTATATGATAAAGAAAATAAGGTTTATGTATCAGAGGGCATTGCAGAAGATTTTACTTCTGACTTTGATACGGAGGTAGTAAAGAAGGAGTAACAAAAATTTATGAGCATACTGAAGAAATTAAAAAGTCTGGCACCGGCATTATCAGCAGTTGTTGTAGCTGCCTGTATCGGCGTTTCTCTTCACGGATATTCCACACCGGTTTATGCGGTTGATATTCCGGAGAAAACCGAAAATCAGACGGATGAGGAAGCATCAGAACAGACAGATGCAGACACAGCCGAAAAAGAGAAAAAAGAGGATAAGAAAAAAGACGAGGACAAAAAAGAAGAACAGAAAAGTACAGCAAAGGGTTCTTTTGATGTATCAGATGGGACGTATTACGGAACAGGAACCGGATTTGCGGGAAAAATCAAGGTTGCAGTTACCGTAAAAGACAAGCAGATTACAGCGATTGAAATCGTTGAAAATGAAGCCGATGATGATACCTTCTTCAGTCGTGCAAAAGGAGTCATTGATAAGATTATTTCCGGACAGACGTTAGATGTAGATGTCGTATCCGGTGCAACTTACAGTTCAAATGGAATTATCAGTGCAGTAAAAAATGCCCTGACAGGGGCAGCAGACAGCGGAACACCGGCATCAACATCAGCAGGTTCTTCAGGTGGAAGTTCTTCACCGGCAGGAGGTTCTTCTTCTGTCTCAACAGTACAGGATGCATCTGCCTACGCAGATGGAACGTATTATGGAACAGGAACGGGATTTTCCGGAGCACTTACGGTAGAAGTAGTGATAAGCGGAGGAAAGATTTCTTCGATACAGATTATTGATACCTCCGATGGAGACAGTTATATTCAGAGTGCTTCAGGATTGATTTCCAATATTATTGCCTCCCAGAGTACAAATGTAGATACCGTATCGGGAGCAACTTATAGCTCAGTCGGAATTATCGAAGCGGTCAGAAATGCGTTAAGTCAGGCAGCAGTTTCTTCTGATGGAAATTCAAATTCACAGAATAACAATTCCTCTACAAACGGAAATGGACAGAACAGTAATAATAACAGCAGTGATAATACGACAACGGTAACGGGAAAATTCCCATATAAAGAGGGCGTTTATTATGGAACAGCCGAAGGGTATCTTGATGATATTAAAGTAGCAATTGTTATTCAGGATAAAACCTTAAAAGCAGTTGTCATTGTAGAAGAAAATGACGATGAGACGTTCTTTAAACGTGCAAGAGCGGTTGCAGAAAATATGGTGAAAAAACAGACCGTAGATGTGGATGTCGTATCAGGAGCAACCTATAGTTCTAAAGGAATTATCGGTGCAGTAAAAGAAGCGTTAAAAGAAGCTGAGAAAGCAACAAAAGGCGAGAATAATAACAACAATAATAATAACGGAAACAACAGTAACAATAACGGCAATAACAATAATAATGGAAATAACAATAACGGAAACGATAATAACGGCAATGATAACAATGGCGGAAATAATGGAAATAATGGAGATAATGAGAATCCAGATGAAACGAAATATATTTATGCCGATGGAGAGTACACCGTAATTGTTCCGTGCCTTCCAAATGAAGATGGAGATTTTGAAGCATATAGTCTTACAATGAAAGTTACGATTTCAAAAGATAAGATTACAGATATTTCCGAAATTAAAGGCGATGGAAGTTCAGACAATGATGCTTACATAAAACGGGCAGTACAGGGAACTTCCAAACTTCCTGGAGTAGTAACACAGATCCTTGAAAAAGGAACATTAGAAGAGATTGATACGGTTTCAAGAGCAACCTGTTCTTCTAACTCCATTTTAGAGGGCTGTAACCTTGCATTAGAGACAGCAAAAAAAGTACAGTCCGGTGAAGATACTGGAGAGGATTCGGGTCAGGATGATTCCAATCAGAATACAGAAGAAAATGCAGGAGACGAAACACCATGAAATCACTTTTAGTCAGATTTATCAATGTGGCAGTAATTGCCATAGCAATTGTCGGTTATAACGGAATTCTAACGAACAGGGAGAAAACGGACGAAATTGCAAAATTAGATGCACAGTTAGAAAGTGAGAAACTTGCAAGAAAAAATGCAGAAGAACAGGCTGTGCAGGGAAAAACAGAAGATACACAGGCAGGTACTGAAACTTCAGAGGAAAGCGAAGGTGCTTACAAAGACGGCACTTATGAGGGAGAAGCCGATGGATTTGGTGGACCGATTCAGGTAAAAGTCACCGTAGAAAACGGTGAGATTACGGATATTGAAGTGGTGTCTGCTGAAAAAGAAGATGGAGCTTATCTTACCATGGCGATGGATGTCATTCCAAATTTAATTGAGGCTCAGTCAGCCGATGTCGATACGATAAGCGGAGCAACATTTAGTTCTACCGGAATCATCAATGCGGTGGAAGCGGCATTAGAAGAGGCGGTGTAGGCGAAAATGAAAAAGATAGATGTAAAGAACCTTTCAAAAAAACAAAAAAAACAAGTAAATACCTGGCTTCGGGCAGTAATTCAGTTGTTATATTTCCTGTTTTTACCCTCAGCGTTTACCGCAGCCTTTGGTGGAGTAAAATATATGTTTACGCAGATTGGAGTGGAAGCAAAGATTGAGTTGACTTCCTTTGTGGCAGTTTTACTTGTCTTATGCGCTTACACAATTGTATTTGGGCGTTTCTTTTGTGGATTTGCCTGTGCATTTGGAAGTTTGGGAGACGCACTGCATGCAATCTATTTAAGAATCTGCAAAAAACTTAAGAAAAAACCGGTTTCCTTAAAAAAAGAATGGGAACAGTGGCTGATTTTATTAAAATATGTATTACTTGCAGGAATTGTACTGGCATGCTTTTTCGGAGTTTATACAAAAGCAAGAGGAACAAGTCCCTGGGATGTATTTTCTATGATTCATGCAGGAAACTTCCGGCTTTCCGGTTATAAAATCGGAATTGCGGTACTGATTCTTCTTATGATTGGAATGGCATTGATAGAACGCTTCTTCTGTCGTTTCTTTTGTCCGATGGGCGCAATTTTTTCTCTGCTTCCGATTTTACCGTTCTTTTCTCTTGAGAGAAAAAGAGAAAGCTGTATAAAAGGATGCAGTAAATGTACAAGAAGCTGTCCTGCAAAGATTGAGTTGAGAGAAGCAAAAACAAGTATCGTACAGGGAGAATGTTTCCAGTGCCAGAAATGTATTGATGGCTGTCCAAAAGGAAATGTAACCTGTGGTGTCAGCGCATTAAAAGGAAATGAAATCGGATTTACCGTATTTAAGGCAGTTCTTCTGTTTTGTCTTTTCATGTGGCTTGGAATTTAATCGATAGATGTCAGGAGAAAATTTGTGAGTAAAAAAATTTCACTTTGCGCCATGTTAATTGCACTGGCTATGATTTTTAGTTATGTGGAAGTATTAATTCCATTTAATTTTGGAATTCCCGGAATCAAACTTGGAATTGCGAATCTGGTAATTGTAGTCGGTTTATGTTTTTTGAAACCACACGAAGTATTCTTAGTTTCTATTTTAAGAATCCTTCTTGTGGGAATCTTATTTGGAAATGGAATGTCTTTGATCTACAGTATTGCCGGAGGAATGTTTAGTCTGGCAGTCATGCTGGTTTTAAAAAAATCCGGTGGATTTTCCATTTTAGGAATCAGTGTTGCCGGAGGTGTGGCTCACAATATTGCACAGCTTACAGCGGCAATGCTTGTAGTGAGCAATTTTCATTTGATTTATTATTTACCGGCACTATTAATTGGCGGGGCTGTCACCGGCACTTTGATTGGAATTACGGCAGCAAAAATCTGGGAGTGCTTGAAAATAGCAGGAAAAACAGCTCCCATCAATCATTAATTTTTTTTGATTAAAAGTTAGAAAATGCTAACTTTTGATAGATGCTATAACATTAAAAGGAGGAACCTATGAGCAAAAAGAATGAATTTCAGACAAAAGCACTGGCAGCTGTGATGACAGCATCTATGGTAACAGGAATGGCACCGGCATCTGTTTATGCGGCAAGTGGCGAACAGGTGGCAAAGGATGGAACTTATACCAAGACAGAACACGTAAAAGACGGGGACGGAGATGGATGGACAGAATATGATGTTCAGGTGAGTCTCACAGTAGAGAACGGAAAATTTAAAGATATTACTGTAACCCCATCAGCATCCTACAAGAATGATGAAAGCAAAACTTACTTAAACTGGGCAGTTGATGCAAATACCCCTAAACGTGTAGGAATCCGTACCAAACTGTTAAACCAAAGTGCAACAGAAAGTACAATTAACAGCTGGGATACCGTATCCGGAGCGACTTATACTTCAATGGCAATCAAAGAGGCGGCACTTGCAGCAATTAAGAGTGCACCGGCAGCAGATGCGGAAGGAAAGATTGATACAACAGCGCTGGAAAGTGCAATTGCAAAAGCAGAGGCATTACAAAAAGACAGCTATACCGAAGCGTCCTGGAATGCAATGCAGGAGAAATTAACAGCAGCAAAAGACGCATTGACGAAGAAAGAATCTCAGGATGCAGTGACAAAAGCAGCAAGTGA
>ERZ869983.388-NODE-388-length-14724-cov-8.689356_pt1 | contig 14724 bp, 14 predicted proteins | sample MGYA00521106_ERZ869983 | MGnify/ENA primary metagenome ERZ869983 (study PRJEB32232, sample SAMN07284972) | human gut metagenome | biome: human-associated habitat; material: feces | host: Homo sapiens | place: Tanzania | collected 2014-04-05 ...
CTTGATACAGCAGGTGTTGCTAAGAGAAGACAGGCTCGTTCTAAATACGGCGCTAAGAGACCAAAAGACGCTAAATAATAGAACGCCTTAGCAAAGATTGTAACTAAACAGTTAAATCGTATCACAAACAGAACTATGATTAGTCGTAGGTTGCGGATGCTATATAGATTTCGCGGCTGCGAGCACATGGAATGTGATCTCATAGAAAGACACATGTGAGTACCGATGAATTAATCCCGGAAAACCGGAAAATATGATTAAGGAGGGAAGGACCGTGCCACGTAAAGGACATACTCAGAAGAGAGATGTATTAGCGGATCCAATATACAACAATAAAGTTGTTACCAAACTTATCAACAACATCATGCTTGATGGTAAGAAAGGCGTAGCACAGAAGATTGTATACGGAGCATTTGAAAGAGTAGAAGCTAAGGCTGAGAAGCCGGCTATTGAAGTGTTTGAAGAGGCTATGAACAACATGATGCCAGTTCTTGAAGTTAAAGCAAGACGTATCGGTGGAGCAACATACCAGGTACCGATCGAGGTTAGAGCTGACAGAAGACAGGCACTCGCACTTCGCTGGTTAACTATGTATTCACGTCAGAGAGGCGAGAAGACACAGGAAGAAAGACTGGCAAACGAGATTCTTGATGCAGCTAACAACACAGGTGGAGCTGTTAAGAGAAAAGAAGACATGCACAAGATGGCAGAAGCAAACAAGGCGTTTGCTCACTATCGTTTCTAATTATTTTAGGAGGAAAAAATCTTGGCTGGAAGAGAATATCCATTAGAGAGAACCAGAAATATCGGTATTATGGCTCATATTGATGCTGGTAAGACTACACTGACAGAGCGTATTCTTTACTATACCGGTGTTAACTATAAGATTGGTGATACTCATGAAGGTACTGCTACAATGGACTGGATGGAACAGGAGCAGGAAAGAGGTATCACAATTACTTCAGCCGCTACAACATGTCATTGGACATTGGAAGAGAAGACAAAAGTGAAACCGGGCGCTTTAGAGCACCGTATCAATATCATTGATACTCCGGGACACGTTGACTTCACTGTAGAGGTTGAGCGTTCACTCCGTGTACTTGATGGAGCTGTCGGCGTATTCTGTGCTAAAGGTGGTGTAGAGCCTCAGTCAGAGAACGTATGGCGTCAGGCTGACACATACAACGTACCACGTATGGCATTCATCAATAAGATGGACATCCTTGGTGCTGATTTCTACAATGCTGTAGATCAGATCAAGACAAGACTTGGAAAGAACGCTATTTGTCTTCAGCTTCCAATCGGAAAAGAAGACGAATTCAAAGGAATCATCGACCTGTTCGAGATGCAGGCCTACATCTACAATGATGAAAAAGGTGATGACATCTCTGTAACAGATATCCCGGAAGAGATGCAGGATGAAGCTGAGCTTTATCACACAGAACTCGTTGAGAAGATCTGTGAGCTGGATGATGACCTTATGATGGAATACCTTGAGGGTGAAGAGCCTTCAATCGATGCAATGAAAGCAGTTCTGAGAAGAGCTACATGTGAGTGTACAGCTGTTCCGGTATGCTGCGGTACTGCATACAGAAACAAAGGTGTTCAGAAACTCCTTGATGCAATCATCGAGTTTATGCCGGCTCCAACAGACATCCCGGCAATCGAGGGTGTTGATGAAGACGGAAACGAAGTAGTAAGACACTCTTCTGATGAAGAGCCGTTCTCTGCTCTCGTATTTAAGATCATGACAGACCCATTCGTAGGTAAGCTTGCTTACTTCCGTGTATATTCAGGTGTTATGAACTCCGGTTCTTACGTACTGAATGCTACAAAACAGAAAAAAGAGCGTGTTGGACGTATCCTTCAGATGCATGCCAACAAGCGTGAAGAGCTGGATAAAGTATATTCAGGAGATATCGCTGCAGCAATCGGATTCAAGTTCTCTACAACAGGAGATACAATCTGTGACGAGCAGCATCCAGTAATTCTTGAGTCTATGGAATTCCCAGAGCCAGTTATCGAGCTCGCTATCGAGCCAAAGACAAAGGCTTCTCAGGGAAAACTTGGAGAATCTCTTGCAAAACTTGCAGAAGAAGACCCGACATTCCGTGCTCATACAAACCAGGATACTGGACAGACAATCATCGCTGGTATGGGAGAGCTGCATCTTGAGATCATCGTAGACAGACTTCTTCGTGAGTTCAAGGTAGAGGCTAACGTAGGTGCACCTCAGGTTGCTTACAAAGAGTCCATCACAAAGCCAGTTGATATTGACAGCAAGTATGCTAAACAGTCTGGTGGACGTGGACAGTATGGACACTGTAAAGTTAAATTCGAGCCAATGGATGTCAACGGTGAGGAGACATACAAGTTCGAGTCTACTGTAGTCGGAGGAGCTATTCCGAAGGAATACATCCCGGCAGTAGGTGAAGGTATTGAAGAAGCTATGAAGTCTGGTATCCTTGGAGGATTCCCGGTGGTTGGTGTTCACGCTAACGTATACGACGGATCTTACCATGAGGTCGATTCCAGTGAGATGGCATTCCACATCGCTGGTTCCCTTGCATTCAAGGATGCTATGAAACAGGGCGCACCTGTACTTCTTGAGCCTATCATGAAGGTAGAGGTTACAATGCCTGAAGAATATATGGGAGATATCATCGGAGACCTGAACTCACGTCGTGGACGTATTGAAGGTATGGATGATCTCGGCGGCGGAAAGATCGTACGTGCGTACGTTCCTCTGTCAGAAATGTTTGGATACTCTACAGATCTTCGTTCCAGAACACAGGGACGTGGTAACTACTCAATGTTCTTCGAGAAATACGAGCCAGTACCGAAGTCTGTACAGGAGAAGATTTTATCCAACAAAAATGCCTAAAATATCATAAAAGGCTTGAAAATCGGCTAAGTTTGAAATATAATCAAACTTAGCCAGGTTTAAAATAGAAAACCAAAACAAGGTTGCCCCATTGAGGGCTATATTTTTAAGGAGGATATTCAAAATGGCAAAGGCTAAATTTGAAAGAACAAAACCGCATTGTAATATCGGTACTATCGGACACGTTGACCATGGTAAAACAACTCTTACAGCTGCTATCACAAAAACACTTTCTCACAGAGTAGAAGGTAACGCAGCAGTAGATTTCGAGAACATCGATAAAGCTCCAGAAGAAAGAGAGCGTGGAATCACAATCTCTACAGCACACGTTGAGTATGAGACAGCTAACCGTCACTACGCACACGTTGACTGCCCAGGACATGCTGACTACGTTAAGAACATGATCACAGGAGCAGCTCAGATGGACGGAGCTATCCTTGTTGTAGCTGCAACAGACGGAGTTATGGCTCAGACTAAAGAGCATATCCTTCTGTCCCGTCAGGTTAACGTACCATACATCGTTGTATTCATGAACAAATGTGACATGGTAGACGACGAAGAGCTTCTTGAACTCGTAGAGATGGAGATCCGTGAAGTACTTAACGAGTATGACTTCCCAGGAGATGACACACCGATCATCCAGGGATCAGCTCTTAAGGCTCTTGAAGATCCAGACGGAGAGTGGGGAGACAAGATCATGGAACTCATGGACGCTGTTGATACATGGATCCCAACACCAGAGCGTGCTACAGACAAGCCATTCCTTATGCCAGTAGAGGACGTATTCTCTATCACAGGACGTGGAACAGTTGCAACTGGTAGAGTAGAGCGTGGAACACTTCACGTATCTGACGAAGTTGAAATCATCGGTATCCACGAGGACGTTAAGAAGACTGTTGTAACAGGAATCGAGATGTTCCGTAAGCTTCTTGATGAGGCTCAGGCTGGAGATAACATCGGAGCACTTCTTCGTGGTGTTCAGAGAACAGAAATCGAAAGAGGACAGGTTCTTATCAAACCAGGTACAGTAAGCTGCCATAAGAAATTCACATGCCAGGTTTACGTACTGACAAAAGACGAAGGTGGACGTCATACTCCATTCTTCAACAACTACCGTCCACAGTTCTACTTCAGAACAACAGACGTAACAGGTGTTTGCGATCTTCCAGAAGGTGTAGAGATGTGTATGCCTGGAGATAACGTAGAGATGACAGTTGAACTGATCCATCCAGTAGCTATGGAGGAAGGTCTTCGTTTCGCTATCCGTGAAGGTGGACGTACAGTAGGATCAGGAACTGTAGCTTCTATCATCGAGTAATCAAATCTTTTATAGATTAGTTATCGAATATAGATCCCCTAGAAACCATGAGTTTCTGGGGGATTTTTGTATCTATAGGAATGATTACTGATTTATTTTTAAAGAAATATGAGGTAGTTATTCTGGATAGAAAAGCAAGAAATAAGGGCATGAATTAAGCCAAACGGTGCCAAAACGGTGCCAAAAAAACGAACTCCTGAGAATGTTTACTATTCCCAGGAGTATTTTATTACCAATTTTTTATGTCTTTGATCTGCTTTGCACGTTCCGGATCACGGTGATATTGCAGTTTCAGACGTATCGTCTCTACGACTTCCTGCCGGGCTTCATCATCGAGCTGATAGAATGATGTGAGTAGGTTGTCCACATCTGGCATACTGTTTTTCCCGAAAAGGTACATGAGAGGATACATCGAATTCTTCAAATAAGTTTTAACTCGACTGGCATCTAAAGCTCCATTTAAACCATCAGGAAGTGTGGGATAAATTTCTTCCTCCTTAATTGAACCAGAAAACGGACTGGCAGAACAGATTTCATTTACGTCAATATCCAATTCATTAGCAAGTCTCAATGCAAAATCAAAACGAATATTTGAATCCTTCTGAATAATCGAATATAGAGTTGTCGCACTGATCCCGGTTGCTTTGGAGATCTTGCGGACATTGGTTCCTTTTTCATCTAGGATTTCTTTTAGTTTTTTTCCGTCTCCCATAGAATCCTCCTCTTTTCATATACTGACAAATTACGAAAAACATAAATATCAATAATATCATACCACAGAGAAGTAATGAAATAAAGAAAAAAGAGTGTACGAAAGTCGTAAAAATATATTTACGAATACTTGACAATAATATGAATAGCTGATAATATTGAAAATACGAAAAGCGTACATTCCAATAAATGCGTGATTCGTACAAAAAAATAATGATAAAAGGAAGGAGTGGAAACATTATGGAAAATTACAATTATATGATGAGTGCTGATGATATTGCCAAAGAATTAAATTGCTCAAAATCTCATGCGTACAAACTGGTAAGGGCAATGAATCAGGAATTATCTGCACAGGGATACATTACAATGGCTGGAAAAGTTCCAAAAGCTTTTTGGGCGCATAAAATGTATGGCTATAAGATGGCAGGAAATTAGAAAGGAGAATTTTATGGCGTATAAAGAAAAGGACACGAAAAAATGGACAGCTCAATGGTTTGAAACCAATGTCAGAGGTGAAAAGAAGAAACGGAGAAAGAGAGGATTTGAAACAAAGCGAGAAGCATTAGAATTTGAGCGAAATAAAAAGCTAAGTGATGAACGAAGTATGGATATGAAGTTAAGCGAGTTTGTAGAGGTATATTTTACAGATAAGCAAAATGAGTTGAAAGACCGCACTATGAAAAATAAAAAGTACATGATGCAACAGCATATTCTTCCATACTTTGGAGACCAAACGATGAGTGAAATCAAGGCGTCTCAGATTATTCAATGGCAGAATGAAATCCAAAAGAAAGGGTATTCAGATTCCTATCTAAGAATGATTCAAAATCAATTGACGAGTTTATTCACACATGCATCAAAGATATATGATCTGCAGATAAATCCATGTAAAAAGGTAAAAAGAATGGGAAATTCTGATTCAAGAAGTCTTAATTTTTGGACGGTGGACGAATACAAACGTTTTATACAGACGATGGAGCCTGGAACAAGTTATTATCTTATGTTTGAGATTTTGTTTTGGACGGGATGTCGAATTGGAGAACTGCTTGCTATTACGAAAGCAGATATTAATTTTGAGAAGAATCAACTGAACATTGATAAAACGTATTACCGGACTGGGAAGAAAGATGTTATCACCGAACCTAAAACGAAGCAGTCTGTGCGAATTATTGAGATTCCAGGATTCTTGAAGAAGGAAATACAGGAATTTGTTGATCGAAATTATGGTATGGCTGATACGCAAAGATTATTTCCGGTTGTTCAGGAGGCTGTACAACATAAGATGAAACGGCAGATTAAAGTTGCAGGGGTAAAGAAAATCAGAGTCCATGATTTACGGCATAGTCACGTTGCTTATTTGATTGAGAAAGGTGTAGAACCCTTGTTGATTAGGGACAGGCTTGGACATAAAGATATTCGTATAACACTGAATACATATGGTCACCTTTATCCGAATCAGCAGAGAAAGGTTGCGAATTTATTAGATGAGGAAAATCAAATTGATGTGATTAAATAGGAGAGGAAAAGAAAGATGTATGTAGATTTGGCAAAAGAAAATGCCCAGATCATAAATCTGAGCAAGTCCTCTGATAATCAGATAAACTGATATACCATATCCGCAAATATAAGTATATCACACATGGAAGGATTCAACAATTAGAAATCTGATGTAATGGTTAATGTTCAATGTTATCAGAGGCTTGCCGAGAGGAGGTAAGGTGATGAGTAGTATTTTTGAACAAATAAAATTTAAAGTTACTGCGAGACAGGTCGCAGAATCGTACGGAATAAAAGTCAGTCGAAATGGAATGGCGTGTTGTCCGTTTCATAATGACAAACATCCAAGTATGAAGATTGATCAGAATTATTATTGCTTTGCTTGTGGAGCAAAAGGGGATGCAATTAATTTTGTGGCATCTATGTTTGGCTTGACACAGTTTGAGGCAGCTAAGAAAATAAATGAAGATTTTTCCCTTAGGATTCCAATAGGAAAATCCAGTGAAAGAAAGGGGCAAAGTAAAAGGAACAATGATTGCAATAAGACGCAGACAAAAGAGGAACGAATTCGATTTGTAAGGAGAAAGATTACTGAATGGAAGAAAGAAACAATTTATGTATTACACCGATATCAGCACTGGATGGATTTCTGGAAACGGTTTTATTGCCCAGAATCAATGGAATCGGAATGGAATCCATTATTTGTTGAAGCGTTGCAGAAAGAAAGCAGGGTACAGTATCTTTTGGATATTCTTAAGTCTGGAAAAGCGGAGGATGTGCTTGATTTTTTCAAAATGGAAGGGAGGAGGTGAGTCGATATGAAAGAAGAATTAAAGAATATGAGCGAGGAGTCATTGAAGAACTTAGAGGAGATCGTAGAATCTGAACTATTGACCGTGGAGGATATCAGGGAACGGTTGGAATTTACGGAAAAGGGAAAAACACGACAGACCATTCAGAATTGTAAATATGTTTTGGAAAATGATCCTTGCTTAAAAGGAGTTATCTGCAGAAATGAAATGACCTGTCAGATTGATATCCGTAAAGAAGTGCCGTGGAAGCGACGGGGACTCCATATGACCGACACAGATATGAACAACCTGTCATTATATCTGGAACAAAATTATGGACTAACCAGCGACAGGGTGATTACAAAAGCAGTGGATATTGTAGCAAATGAAAATAGCTTTCATCCAATTATTGAGTATTTAGAAACACTGGTGTGGGATGGAGAGCCAAGGGTGAAAAAGATGTTGTCACATTTCTTTGGAGTGGAGGATGAAGCGTATGCGGGGGAGCTGATGCAAATGCACATGATGGCGGCAATCAAACGATTATATGAACCGGGAACAAAATATGATATTATGCTTTGTCTGGTCGGTGGACAAGGGACGGGAAAATCGACTTTTTTCGATTCCTCGCAATAGAAGATGATTATTTTACAGACGATATGAAGCGGATCGATGACAAGAAAGCATATGAGTATCTACAAGGGCACTGGATCGTTGAAATGTCAGAAATGAATGCAGTTGCAAATGCAAAAAGTATTGAAGAGACAAAGGCATTTCTTAGTCGACAAAAAGATACCTATCGAATTCCGTATGAGAGACGGGCTGAGGATAGATACCGTCAATGTGTATTCTGTGGTACATCGAATGATTTTGCGTTTCTTCCTTTTGACAGGACGGGAAACAGAAGATTTGGTCCAGTCAAGGTGCGTCCGGAAAAAGCAGAAGTTAAAGTTTATGCAGATGAAGAGGAAGCGAGAAATTATATTATTCAGGCATGGGCAGAGTCAATGGAAATCTATAAGAGCGGAGAATATCGTCTCACATTTTCTCCGGCTATGGAAGATTATGTGAAGACATTACAAAAAGAGTTCATGCCAGAAGATACGCAAACAGGACTTATTCAGGCTTTCCTTGACAGATATGAAGGGGATTATGTATGTACAACGATCATCTATCAAGAGGTATTTCATCAGGATGGTATTGTACCTAAATGGCAGTCAAAAGAAATTGGGGATTTGCTAGATAATGAAATTGTGGGATGGACAAAACATGGAAATCACCGGTTTAGGGGCGCGTTGGGAACACAGAGAGCATGGAAACGAAACAATCCCAAACATGTGGCGTTGGAATATAAGGAGCACAATGCAGATGAAGCAGAATGTAGTGAAAAAATCGATGAACAGATGGAAATTCCCTTTGACTGATGATTACTTTTAAAATGTTTTGAGCTTTGTTCACAAGTCTTTGTTCACAAATAATACCATCAAAGTGTGAACAAGATTATGTGAACAGCGAAGAAAAAACTTTGAAAGTTAAAAAGGAAAATACAAGTTATAGCCCTCGGCGATTGAGAGCGAAATACACCCCTCGCACAAGCTAAATGCATGTACTCTGAGTCTTTCGCCCTGCCGGGAGCCCTCGCAGGGGCGTAAAGCAAGTGTTTGCAGAAAGAGGCGAGTAAGAATTATCGATGCTGAATCCGGGCGGAAAGGAGGATATGTGAATAAACGAAATCATAGCTTTATCATGGAGAGTAAATTATCGGATGTAAGAGGCAGAGTAGATTATATTAGCAGTCCAGAACGGCAGGAACATCTTTATGCAGTTTATTCTGACGTACAAGATCACTACTGGGAACTACTCGCAGAACAGAACCAGAAAGATTTTTTAAAGAGTGGAACCAAAGGGACTTGTATTGAGGGAAGGGAATTGATCATTATGTTACCGCCGAGTTTGATGGGATATGATCATGATCTGCTATTAAAATATATAACGACAGTATTTACAGAAAAGTACAATGTTGGATGTTGCGCAGCATTGCATCATAATAAAACAAAAACCAATTTCCATATTCATTTGATTTTTTCGGAAAGGAAAATGCGACAGGAGGCAGAACACAAGATTGCAGGAAGAAACTTGTTTTTTAATGAATCTGGGAAACGTATGCGTACCAAAAAAGAGATCTTGGATGAAAATGGAAAGATTCGAAAAGGGTGTAGAGTTGTCAACAAGGGAGAAATATATGAGATAAATTTCTTTTATCCCAAGGAAGAAATTTTCAAATCGAATCAATTTTTGAGAGATATCAAGCAGATTATGACAGATGCGATTAATGGACTGGTGAAGGATGAAAATGAAAAATTGTATGTATTCCAAAAAGGTGGTCCGTATCTTGCTACGAAAAAGATTGGAAAGAATAATCCAAGGGCAGATGAAATCCGGACGGATAATTATTTACGACAGAAATGGAATGAGAATGTTGACAGAGCGTTTCTTGTGGGGGCAACAGAAGAGGAAATAAGCTTACATAAGAAAGAGCAGATCGACAAACCTGTTGCAGAATCAATCAAGATGCAGGGAGAAAATCCACAGGCTTTTACCGGAATCTTACAGAAAGCGATTGGTATGTTGCGAGGATTTGCGGAGTATTTAAGAGCAATGGAGTTGGCTGCAATTGATGAATCAGGACGTTCCCTTATTGGACGAGAAATAAAGATTGACGTTACGCCAGAAGATCTGCCTGAAAAGCAAAAAATATCGAGACCATCTTCGATAAAACAGGAAACAGAGGTGATGAGAGTTAAGCAGATATTAAATGATTTGAAAAAACAAGAGAAGAAAGTTTATGCAATAGAGAAGAATGTAATAAGGCTGGAAAAGGAGCTTAGGGAAGTACAAAAGAAATGGTTTCATGGTAAAGAAAAGAAAGAATTACAAAACCGAGTAGATGGAAAAAGAAATCAGTTGGAGAATGCACAGTATATGATGAACCTGATCCTAAGCCAAAATGGATATCGGAATGTACTTGAAGTGGTAAATGATTTGAAACAGGCTGAGAAAGAATTACAAAAAGTTCAGGAGGAACAAAGAGAATGGGACGAACAGAAATCTGGATCAAAGAAATTGTATTTAAGCATTCCGGTTGCGAAACAAAAAGAGGAAAGTCGAGAGAGAATGATTTCGGATAAAAAGGAATTACCAGAACAGCCAAAAAAGAGGAAACGTCGGGATATGGAGTTATAATTTTGAAGAAGACAGGAACAATAAGATAACCTTGGAACACAGAATGAAAGAAAACTGTAGATCCAAGGTTATTTTTCTATGGATAATCCATCAAATATCGTGTTGAAATCAGTATGAAGAATTTCTGAGAGTGCAATCAATTCACTGATCTTTATATTATAAGTCCCAGCTTCAATCTGAGAATAGATGCTACGGGTTGTTGGAAGATTACGTAACTGTAATTGGGCAACGACCTGCTCTTGTGTCAGATTCGCAGCATTTCTTAAATTCCGGAGATTATTGCCAATGGAAATATCGTTAATCTGTCGAAGCTTCTGTCTCATAGAATCCAAACCTTTCATCGATGATTTGCGTTACTGTATTGATTTTACTTGAAATAATTCCTATAATTGCAATATATACATTGCAAGAGTAAAGGGAAGAGAATGAATAAAAAGAAGTTAGGGATAGTATGTGGATTAGCTGTAGTTCTTATGTTGCTGGGGAGCTGTATATGGATAAGAACGCAGAAAAAAGAAGTATCAGTAGAACCTGATGCAGTTAGTAGTTTGTGTTTAGGGGAAGAGCTGACGCTTATTATTGTAGCGAACCGGGATAAAATTGAAGATGAAGAAGCGTTTACGAATTTGGTGATAAAGAAATATGAGGAAAATTCATTTCGGACAATTCGATTATCTGCAGAGCAAGAACAACCAGAGAAAGTACGGATGAAAGTGTATCTATGGGAAGAGGATTTTGAAAAGGGGGAAGAGCCAGTGATGATAGTGGATTATGGAAAGAAGCAATAGAAAGATAATTGTATCTATTTGAAGGGACAGAGCTGTCTTCCAATTTTGGAAAGGAGCTATCTTTGCAATAACAATCTTATTTGAAAAAGTTATGTATAAAGCTAGAATTTGTATCATTTAGATTAGTCTGGATGAGATTGCTTTGAAAGTCTTTTTTGAATTAAAGTTAGATTGCGTTTAAGAATAATATGAAGTAAAATAAAATTAGGATGTTTAAATAACAGAAGACGAGGGGGAGATGTTATGATTATGAAGTTTTCATCTGCTAAATGTCCAAAATGCGGAGCTAAACTTGTTGATAACGCAAAATTTTGTCCTAAGTGTGGAGCAAGTGTCAAAGTAATAGACAATTTTTTAGCAGATGCAGTACAACAAAATGATGAGAAATTCCAAGACAAGGTGGAAGAAGTAAAGGAAAGCGATTTAAAAGATAAGCAGTCCTTGGGAGATGGGATAAAAAATAAATTATCTAATAAGTGGAACAGTCTTGATACATTTTGCAAGATTATTACAGTAGGAATTTTAATTACGATTATAATGCTCTTGATATCTATAATATTACATAGAGGATTATCAATTTTCATTTCAATTATACAGGGGCTAGGATTTTTACTTGCATTGCTTTTACATAAGGGAATTATAAAGAGTCAGAAAAAGTGGTTGAAATTTATTGCGTTAACAGTAGCAATTTTCATGGTTATATTGAATATAATGAGTTGCTTTATTGGGAACAAATCAGAAAATACTAAGACGAATAGTAATGTTGTTGAAGAAGAAAAACCTATTACTATTCAACTTCCAGTTGGAACAGACGATTGTATGGGAAACAATTATTTGGAAATTAATAATATTCTTTCTGAAAGCGGATTTGTTAACATATCTCTTGAGGCAATTGAGGATTTACAACCATCAGAGTCAGATAAGGTTGGTCAGATAGAAACGGTCTCTATTAATGGAAATACAAATTTTGAGAAAGATCAAACATTTCAAGAAAATGCAAAAATTATTATCAATTATCATGCATATGCAAAATGCACAGTAAATATACATGTTAATTTTGTTCCAAATTTAGTATTTAGTAAATATGATGTTGATTTTAACTTTGATGGAGAAAATGAAGGAACATTAACACATGGAGAGAATGCAGATTATCAATTAACAGTCGATCCAGGCGAGTATTCAGTAGAATTTGTTAGTGTGGATTCATCTTCTGTAAAAGGAGAGACTACAGTAAAAGTTAATGGTGATGTTAAGGTGTCTTATAAAATAGAATGTCATAAAGATAAAATATCTATTGAAATAGAAGATGGCGACGAAGCTGATGATGCAAAGAATGCAGAATCAGAAGCTGAAGAGGACACAAAGAATTCAGGAAAAGAAGATACGGTATCAGAAGCTGAAGAGAATTTGACTGTAGATAATTGCCCGGAATTAGCCGCGATGCTCTCCAACAAAGCAGAAATAGATGCATCATATTCTGAGTTTGCTTCAAAATATAAAGGAAGAACAATTGAATTTGATGGAAGGATTGATTATTGTTCCAATTATGAAAACTATGATACGAGGTTTGATTATCTCGTAAGCTCAGGTGATTATGATCCAGATCATCAAATTGGACCTACTTTTAAATTTGAAAATGTTAATTATTATGATTTAAATACAGATATGGACACAGTTAGCGTGGGATGGAATGTACATATTATTGCGAAAGTAGAGTCTTTTGATGCTAATAGTGGTTTGTTTTATCTTGATCCAGTATCAGTAACTAAGAGATAAGGTTCTAGGCGTATATAATTTATAAAAAGCTTTATGTTTTGATGAGTTACGAAAGGTGTTGGAAAGCTATGGACACAAAATAAATGTGCTAAGTTTTTAGCTGAAAAATTTTTTGACATTTCTATATCTGCGTGATAATATAATTATAGAAAAAGGGTATCACCGATAGACGGTTAGTCCAATAAATTCGCAACAAAAATTGCCGCTCAGTTTAGCAGACCGGGGCGGCTATTTTTGTGTCTTATTGCTATCTTTGCCGAATGTGTATCCGGCACAAAAGCAGGTGATGCCGAAGCTCACTACTGTAATGAAGTCCAAAATACTCATTGGCTTAGCCCTCCTTTTCGTGGATTCCTTTTCAGGTTTCTATGTAATCAGAGGGTCACAGTCCCTCTGTTGAAGGACTAACCGCCTACCGTTATGATAGCACCCATGATGTAAATTATAGCAGTCAGGGACATTGTATGCAATAAAAAAATACGAAACATAAAAGAGGCTGTAATGAAGATAAAAGATGTTGAAAAACGAACTGGAATTACAAGTTATAATATCAGATTTTATGAGAAAGAAAATTTATTAATTCCGAAAAGAAATCCTGTAAATGGATATCGTGAATATACAGAGGAAGATATTCTTTTGTTAAATCGTATAAAAATGTTAAGGATGTTAGATATTCCGGTTTCAGATATTAGAAAAATTTTATATGAAAAGGAAGCATTAACCAGTGTTTTAAATACACATTTGATTAAAATTAAAGAAGAAGAAAATAGACTTAGGCAGAATTATTTTTTATGCGAAGAGTTGATAAAAATGGATATGAGTGTGACTGATCTATCAGAAGAGATGTTAGATAAAATGATATCAGGAAAAGAGGAATATATTTACCAATTGGAGAGAATAAAACGGCAGGACAGGATACAAAAAATTTTCGATATTTCTAAATTAATTGTTTGTATTGTAGGGGGAGTAATTGCTGTCATTATGTGCGTGCAATTATATTTGGAATTATGTAATACATATATGAGTGCTCCGTTTAAAGTAATAACTTTTGTTTTGGGTTTGATTTTGGTTGTTTCAATATTACGGATTATAGTGTGTAATGAAACAAAATAAGAATGCGAAGATATTTTTGAGAAAAAGAGGACAAATAGAAAATGTTCTCTTTTTTTCTTGACCTTAAACTTCACGATATTCCGAATACGGTTAAAAAGGCAATGGCAGTTTTGTCAAAGCTTGATGTTGATATGACAAATGTTCACGCAGCAGGAACGGTTGATATGATGAAAGCCGCTGTTGAAGGTTTAACAAGAGAAGACGGCACAAGACCGCTTCTTATCGCAGTAACTCAGCTTACTTCAACAAGTGAAGAGCGTATGCAAAACGAGCTTCTTATCAATGCTTCAATCAACGATACTATTGTAAAATATGCTCAAAATGCAAAAGAGGCAGGTCTTGACGGTGTTGTTTGCTCACCGCTTGAAGCAGGTATGGTTAAGGATAACTGCGGCAAAGACTTTATGACCGTTACGCCGGGCGTTCGCTTTGCAGACGGTGATATCGGCGACCAGGTAAGAGTTACCACTCCTGAAAAGGCTAAGGAAATCGGCTCGGACTATATCGTTGTCGGCAGACCTATTACTGCGGCTAAAGACCCTGTTGCAGCATACAGAAGATGCGTTAAAGAATTTGTAGGTTAAGGAGAAAATCACTATGGAA
>ERZ869983.390-NODE-390-length-14679-cov-5.088823_pt1 | contig 14679 bp, 9 predicted proteins | sample MGYA00521106_ERZ869983 | MGnify/ENA primary metagenome ERZ869983 (study PRJEB32232, sample SAMN07284972) | human gut metagenome | biome: human-associated habitat; material: feces | host: Homo sapiens | place: Tanzania | collected 2014-04-05 ...
TGTAGGTACCTTTGCAAATACGGTTTCCGTAGCGTCCGATAAGGGTTGAGAGGAAAGGCTCTGGGCTATTGATAACATCTTGGATGTTGTCATGTCCCTGAATGACGTTTGCTACTTTTCCGTCTTTATCTGGAACCATGATGGCCACAATTGCTCCACCGAAATTGGTTACTGCTACTTCGTATCCTTTGCGGTTGCGTAGGATATATAAATCTGTTTTTTTCCCGTTTACTGTGGTTTGAAAATCTTTGCGATTCAAACCACACAAATTAACGTTTTCCGTTGTGTTCGCCATAATCAGTTGTTTTTAGTTACTAAATTATATTGCAAAGTAACCAAAAAAAAGTGAGTTTAACAAATTTAATGGCGAAAAATTGAGCAAAAGGAATGTTAAAAACAACTAAATGCCATCTTTGAGCAATTCTCCGACGATATAGTTGCTGCCTCCAACAAATATCACATCGTTGTTTCCTGCAGCTTTCTCTGCTTCGTGATATGCCTCACTTACAGATAAATACGTCTTTCCTTTCAGTTGGTACTTCTGTGCCAACGCGAAAATAATCTGCTCGTTGAGTGCTCGTTTTGTTTTGGCTTTAGTAAAATAGTAGATTGCCTCTTTTGGAAGCATCTGAAGTATTGTATCTACATCTTTGTCGTCCACCATTCCAAATATAATATGTAATTGGTGGCAATGGGCAATCACATGGTTTAGCTGTTGGCTGATGAAGTGCCAACCACCAGGATTATGTCCTGTGTCGCAAATTACATGTAGTGACGAACTTATTGTTTGCCATCTTCCAGCCAATCCTGTGAGCTTCTTGACGTTGTCGAATGCTTTGAGCACATTTCCGCTTGTTGCGTCTTTGTCAATGATCAGATAGCCTTTGTCTTCAAGAATCTGAAGGGCGTGTAATGTGGTATTGATATTCTTTGGTTGGTAGATTCCTCCGAGATCGCAAAATACGTTTCCGTATTTGGCTGTTTCGCATTTGATGTCGCCTTGGTCAGTTATTTCTGCACTTTTGATGAAATTGTCGTCTTCGGCAAAGATGATGGGTGCTTCCATTTCCCGTGCCTTTTCTTCGAAGACAGGTCGTGTCTCGTTTTGGTTTTCTCCGATGATGACCGTTGTGGCATGTTTGATGATGCCTGCTTTCTCTCGTGCTATTTCTGCGATGGTGTTTCCTAAGAATTCTGTATGATCCAGACTGATATTGGTGATGATGGATAGGATAGGGTGGATGATGTTGGTACAATCGAGTCGTCCCCCAAGCCCTACTTCAATAATTGCAATATCAACATTTTGTTCTGCAAAATACTTAAAAGCCATTGCCGTCGTCACTTCAAAGAATGACGGCGACAATGGTTCCCAAAAATTTCTTTCGTCTTCAACGAAATTCATCACATAGTCCTCTGGAATCATCTCGCCGTTGACACGAATTCTTTCTCTGAAATCGACGAGATGTGGAGAGGTGTATAGTCCTACTCTGTATCCGCAGCTTTGTAGTGCTGCAGAGAGCATATTAGAAACGGAACCTTTGCCGTTGGTACCTGCCACATGGATGGTGAGATACTTTTGGTGTGGATGACCGAAATGTTCGTCCAGCGCCAGCGTGTTTTCTAATCCTTCTTTGTAGCCACTCTTTCCTTGAGTTTCGAAAGCTGTGGTTCTGCTGAATAGGTATTCGCAAGTTTCCTGATAGTTCATGGACTATACTTTTTTTATGTGTTTTTGAAACAGAATCAGTTGAAATAATTCTTGAAGCGTTGGAAGATAGATCGCTTGGTTGAAGCGTCACCTTTGAAGTTGTCGCTACTTTTGAAGCTTTCTATTGCTTTCTTTTCATCGCTGCTGAGTGTCTTTGGCACATAAACGCTGATGTTGACAACGAGGTCTCCTGTGCCACGTCCATAGCCCTGTACGGAAGGAAGGCCCTTGCCGCGCAGACGGAGAGTCTTGCCAGGTTGTGTGCCTGGTTCGATTTTCACTCTCAGGCGTGTTCCGTAGATGGTCGGAATCTCCACTTCACCTCCAAGTGATGCTGTTGGGAAATCGAGCAATAGGTTGTATATGAGGTCGTTATCGTCGCGGATGAAGGTGTCGTGTTCGATTTCTTCCACATATACTTGAATGTTTCCGTTAGCTCCTTTGTTGTGTCCAGCATTACCCTTGCCGGGAACGTTGACGATCATGCCCTGTGCTACTCCTGCAGGGATAGTGATTTCAACTACTTCTTCACCTTTCTCTACGCCAGTACCGCCACAATATTTGCATTTGTTCTTGATGATACGGCCTGTTCCGCCGCATGTAGGACAAACACCTTGTGTCTGCATCATGCCGAAAAGACTTTGTGTGGTATGGGTGATTACTCCCGAACCATGACATGTGGGGCAGTTTTCTGTGCCGCTGCCGTCTTCTGATCCAGTTCCGTGGCAATGTGAGCAAGGCACGTCTTTGCGCACTTTGAACTTCTTGGTCACTCCTGTGGCGATTTCTTCCAAGGTGAGTTTGACTTTCAGTCGAAGGTCACTTCCTCGATGTTCTCTGGGTCCGGCACTTCTTCTGCTTCCGCCGAATCCTCCGAATCCTCCGCCACCTCCGAAGATGTCGCCGAACATAGAGAAGATATCGTCCATGTTCATGCTTTGTCCGCCGAATCCTCCGAATCCTCCCGCACCTTGTGGTCCGTTGAATCCGAATTGGTCGTATTGCTGACGTTTTTGAGGGTCGTGTAGCACATCATACGCTTCAGCCGCCTCCTTGAATTTCTCCTCGGCTTCTTTGTCGCCGGGGTTTCTGTCAGGGTGGTATTTGATGGCGATGGTGCGGTAGGCCTTCTTTATTTGGTCTTCTGTGGCATTTTTGTCAATGCCCAGAACTTCATAATAGTCTCTCTTTGCCATAATTGTGTTGTCTTAGTTTTTATTGATTCTATGAATCTTTATTGCCCAACTGCCACTTTGGCATGGCGAATGACTTTGTCGTTGAGTTTGTATCCTGTTTGGATGCAATCGATGACTTTTCCTTTTTTATCGTCGCCCATACCAGGTACCATGGCAACTGCTTCATGTTCGTCGGTATCGAAGTCTGCGTCTGTTGTGTCGATGGTCTTCACTCCGAGCGACTCCAATGCTTTGATACATTTATGATAGATGATTTCCATGCCTTCTCTGAGCACTTTAGGATCGTCCGTCTTGGTGCCATTCTCAATAGCTCGCTCCATATCGTCGATGATGGGCAGGATAGTGACAATTGCCTTCTCGCCTCCGTTGAGTATGAGTTCTGCTTTTTCCTTGATGGTGCGCTTGCGGAGGTTTTCAAATTCCGCAGCCTTTCTCAATACTTGGTCTTTGAGTTGTTCGATTTCCTCTTGCGCAGCAGCCAGCGGATCCTTTTCTTCTTCTTCAGGATTTTCGTTTTCTGCCTGCTGTGTGTTATCAGCAGATTCTTGCTGAGCGGATTCTTGCTGTGTGCATTCCTCCTCTTTATTCATTTCCTGTTCTTCGCAATTTATTTGCTCTTCTTTATTCTCTTTCATAATGTTTTTATTTGTTTCTTAAGGAACATGCAAATTCTGTGCCATGTTTTCATTTACTCATACATAGACGCGCGTTGTTCCTTGATGGCCTCATCATAAATGTAGTCATCATAGGTTGTCAGTTTGTCAATCGTTCCTTTTGGTGTGAGCTCAATGATTCTGTCGGCAACGGTATTGATGAATTCGTGGTCGTGTGAAGAGAAGAGAATATTGCCCTTGAAGTTGACAAGGTTATTGTTGAATGCCTGAATAGACTCCAGATCGAGGTGGTTGGTTGGTGTGTCGAGAATGAGGCAGTTGGCATTTTTTAATTGCATACGTGCAATCATACAGCGCATTTTCTCACCTCCTGAGAGTACGTTGACATGCTTGAGCACATCTTCTTCTTTGAAGAGCATTCTTCCGAGGAACGACTTCATAGTCACTTCGTTACCTTTTCCCCATTGTGAGAGCCATTCCACGAGATTCATCTCGGATTCGAAGAAAGAGGTGTTGTCCAACGGCAGATATGCTGTTGTAATGGTAACGCCCCATTTGTATGTTCCTGCATCGGCTTTTCTGTTGTCGTTGATGATTTCGAAGAGAGCAGTCATGGCTTTGGGGTTGTGTGACAGGAATACGGTCTTTTGTCCCTTTTCGATGGTGAAGTTGACATTGTCAAAGAGTACGGTTCCGTCTGTGTCAACAGCCTTGAGTCCTTCTACTTCGAGGATTTGTGTTCCAGGTTCGCGGTCCATAGTGAATATGATTCCTGGATATTTGCGGCTTGACGGACGAATTTCTTCCACGTTAAGTTTCTCCAACATCTTTTTTCGTGATGTTGTTTGCTTTGACTTTGCCACATTGGCAGAGAATCGGCGGATAAACTCTTCCAACTGCTTTCTTTTTTCTTCGTTTTTCATTTTCTGGTTCTGAGCCTGACGGAGTGCCAATTGGCTTGATTCATACCAGAAAGAATAGTTTCCTGAGAAAAGTGTAATCTTTCCAAAGTCGATATCGACGGTCTGGGTGGAAACGGCATCGAGGAAGTGACGGTCGTGGCTGACTACCAATACGCATTGTTCAAGGTTTGAAAGATATTCTTCCAGCCATTGTACGGTATCGAGGTCGAGGTCGTTGGTCGGCTCGTCGAGCAGGAGGTTGTCGGGGTGTCCGAAAAGTGCTTTGGCCAGCATGACGCGCACCTTCTCGTTGTTTGATATTTCTTCCATCTGCTTGTAGTGCTGTGAGTCTGCCACACCAAGGTTTTGCAAGAGTTGTGCGGCTTCGCTTTCAGCTTCCCATCCGTTCATTTCGGCGAAAGCCATTTCCAGTTCTGCGGCACGGTTTCCATCCTCTTCTGTCATTTCGCCTTTCGCATAGAGTGCTTCACGCTCTTTCATGTTCTGCCAAAGTGGCTGGTGTCCCATAAGGACGGTATCCATTACCGAGAATGCATCGTATTTGAAGTGGTCCTGCTCGAGCACAGACATACGCTCGCCAGGTCCTTGTTCGATAGTGCCCTTGTTGGGTTCAAGTTCTCCGCTGATAGCTCGAAGATATGTAGATTTTCCTGCACCATTGGCACCGATAATGCCGTAAATGTTCCCATTGGTAAATTTCATGTTGACGTCTTTGTAGAGCGTCTTCTTTCCAAACTGAATAGCCAAGTTTGTGACTGTAATCATTTCTTCTTTTCTCTTTATTTAAAATATATATTTCTTGCAAAGTTACTGCAAATCAATCGAATTACAAAGAAAAATACAGCTTTTTTCGCTATTCTATGTGGTTCTTAGTTGAAAATCAGCAAAAACAAACATAGGAACGTGGGAAAACTCGGAAAAATCTCAAATGGTTTGGAAATAATGAAGGAAGAATGGTGGAGCAAGAAGTGGAAGAAATGTAACTAAACTTTCGTAAAAATGAGTCGTGTTATTGAGAAATTATTACTGTTTTTGGGGCTCTGCTCTCGGCTTCGGGAAGCCTTGGTCTTAGACCTAGTCTTCTTTGCCTCGGCAAAGCTCAAAAGTGAACTTTCAGCTCTGCTCTCGGCTTCGGGAAGCCTTCGGGATGGGTTCGGGATTTGTGAATATGGAAGTTTATGTTATAGTCCCAAACAAGTCCCAAACAAGTCCCAAGCAAGTCCCAAATAAGTCCCCAATAAGTCCCAATTAAGTCTCATTATCTTTCCACAATCATGCGAACTTGATGGGAGAAGGATGGGAGATGAAGGGGAAGAAGAGAGGGTAAGTAAATGGAAAAACGTAAATCTTAGGTTGTCTTTCCGTCATCGTTTACGTAAAAAAAGACAATATTTTAATATAAAATATTTTATAAAACAAAAAAAAATGCTACCTTTGCAAGGTTAAAATTAAAACGAATCAAACTAAAACAATAAGAAATGAAGCAATTCAATGACAAAAACTTCGTTCTTGACAACGAAGTGGCTCAGGACCTCTTCCACAATCATGCGTCCAAAATGCCAATCATCGACTACCATTGCCATCTGATTCCAGAGATGGTAGCCAAGGATCACAAATTCAACAGTATTACCGAACTTTGGCTCGGTGGTGACCACTACAAATGGCGTGCAATGCGTACCAATGGTGTGGATGAGCGCTATTGTACAGGAAAGGACACCAGCGATTGGGAAAAATTTGAGAAATGGGCTGAGACCGTTCCCTATACTCTTCGCAACCCACTTTACCACTGGACACACCTTGAGTTGAAAACCGCTTTCGGAATCGAAAAACTCCTGTCTCCAAAGACCGCACGTGAGATTTTCGACGAGTGTAATGAGAAGCTCAAACAGCCTGAGTTCTCTGCACGTGGCCTCATGAAGCACTATAATGTGGAGTGCGTATGTACTACCGATGATCCCGTTGATGACCTTCACAACCACATCGAATATGCAAAGAGCAAGGCAGCCGATGATCCCATGATGATTCCAGCATGGCGTCCTGACAAGGCCATGAATATCGAAAAACCTGGTTTTGGCGCTTATGTTCACCAGCTCGAAGAGGTTAGCGGAGTAACCATTACCAAGTTTGCCGATATGGTTGACGCTCTTAAGAAACGTCACGATTTCTTTAGTGCCAATGGCTGTAAACTCTCAGACCATGGAATTGAAGAATTCTATGATGAGGAATATACAGATTCACAGATTGAAGTGATTTTTGAAAAGGCACTTCGTGGTCAGCAGCTCTCTGCCTTAGAGACTCGTCAGTACAAAAACTGTTTCCTGACCATTATGGCAGAAATGGATGCTGATGCAGACTGGACCCAACAGTTCCACTACGGAGCAATCCGCGACAACAACACGAAGATGTATAATGCTCTCGGTCCTGATACCGGTTTCGACTCTATCGGCGAATTCAATACCGCTAAGGCCATGTCGAAGTTCCTCAACAAACTCAATATGGAAGACAAGCTCACACGTACCATATTATATACGTTGAATCCTTGCGCCAACGAAGTAATCGCTACTATGCTCGGTAACTTCCAAGGCGGAGAACCTGGAAAAATCCAGTTTGGTTCAGGATGGTGGTTCAACGATCAGAAAGATGGTATGGAGCGCCAGATGAACGCACTCTCGGTACTTGGCCTTCTCAGCCGTTTCGTTGGAATGCTTACCGACAGCCGTTCGTTCCTCAGCTATCCCCGTCACGAATATTTCCGTCGCATCCTTTGCAATATGCTCGGAAATGACGTAGAAAAGGGACTTCTTCCCGACGATCGCGAGTTGCTCGGAAAGATGGTAGAAGACATCTCTTACAACAACGCAAGAAGATATTTCAAATTCTATTAATAAAAAAATCGGCTATCGTTGCACATGATAGCCGATTTTTTTTTATCTTTGCACCCGAAATAGTGAACACAAACTTTATAAACGAGGAAATATATGTGTGGAATAGTAGGATACATAGGCAACAAACAAGCCTATCCCATCTTGATAAAAGGCTTGCGACGTCTTGAATACCGTGGTTATGATTCTGCCGGTGTTGCCCTTATCAATGATAATGGCAACCTTAATGTCTGTAAGACAAAAGGCAAGGTCGATAACCTGGAGGAATATTGCAAAGACAAGGATGTAAGCGGAACAGTAGGTATTGCTCATACCCGATGGGCTACCCACGGAGAACCATCTGCCGCAAATGCACACCCTCACTATTCTGAATCAAAGAATCTCGCAATTATACATAATGGTATTATAGAAAACTACGCAGACTTGAAGCGTAAACTTCAATCCAAAGGCGTAGAGTTTCGTTCTGATACGGATACAGAAGTACTCGTGCAACTGGTAGAGTATATTATGGTGCATAAGGATGTCGATCTTCTCACAGCCGTACAGGTAGCCCTCTTCCAGGTCATCGGTGCCTATGCAATTGCCATTATCGACAAACGCGACCCCAATCAGATTATTGCAGCCCGTAAGCAGAGTCCACTTGTGGTCGGAATAGGTAAAGACGAATTCTTCTTAGGTTCAGACGCAACACCACTGGTGGAATATACCGACAAGGTAGTCTATCTCGAAGATGGAAATATCGCCGTGATCCGTCGCGGAGAAGAACTCAAAGTGGTAAGTATTTTTGGAGAGGAACAGCAACTCAAGGTGAAAAAGGTGGATATTAACCTTGGACAACTTGAAAAAGGTGGATTTCCACACTTCATGCTTAAGGAAATCTTTGAGCAGCCCGAATGTCTGACCAACTGTATGCGAGGACGCGTCAACGTGGATACCGACAACGTAGTACTCTCGGCAGTAATCGATTATAAGAAACAACTGCTTGATGCCAATCGCTTCATCATCGTAGCCTGTGGTACATCGTGGCACGCAGGATTGATAGGCAAACAAATGATAGAACAACTCTGCCGCATTCCTGTAGAAGTGGAATATGCGTCAGAATTCAGATATCGCAATCCCGTTATTACGTCAAAAGACGTGGTAATTGCCATCTCACAAAGCGGTGAGACCGCAGACACCCTTGCCGCCATACAACTTGCCAAAGAGCACGGCGCATTTATTTATGGAATATGTAATGCCATCGGATCAAGTATTCCCCGTGCCACAGATACCGGTTCATATATTCACGTAGGACCGGAGATAGGAGTCGCTTCTACTAAAGCCTTTACCGGACAGGTTACCGTATTGACCATGCTGGCTCTTGCTTTGGCAAAAGAAAAAGGAACAATCTCCACGGAGAATTACATGCATGTGGTGAAAGAACTCCACGAAATCCCAAACAAGATAAAAACAGTACTTCAACTTAACGACCGTATCGCAGATTTAAGTCGTACATTCACCTATGCACGAAACTTCTTATATCTCGGACGTGGATTCAGTTATCCGGTTGCCCTTGAAGGAGCCTTGAAACTGAAGGAAATTTCCTATATTCATGCAGAAGGTTATCCGGCTGCAGAAATGAAACATGGTCCGATTGCCTTGATTGACTCAGACATGCCTGTGGTGGTCATCGCAACACATAATGCCATGTACGAGAAAGTATTATCCAATATCCAGGAAGTAAAAGCTCGTAAGGGAAAGGTTATCGCTATTGTCAGTCACGACGACAATACTATCAGCAAAATTGCTGATGAAGTCATCGAACTGCCAGACACCATCGAATGTCTTGAACCGTTATTGACAACAATACCCTTGCAATTGCTGGCGTATCATGTTGCAGTATGTAAAGGTCTTGATGTTGACCAACCCCGTAATCTCGCAAAGTCGGTAACCGTTGAATGATTTCAACAGTTACCGACTTTTTTTGCGACGTAGTGAAAAGAGAGAAGAACAGACAATACAAACACAAATAAACAAAGGAGACAAAAACGTGGAAGAACTCAAGCACGAATGTGGTGTGGCCATGATCAGGCTACTTAAGCCGTTGGAATACTACGAGAAGAAGTATGGCACATGGGCGTATGGTTTCAACAAACTCTATCTGATGATGGAGAAACAGCACAACCGCGGACAAGAAGGCGCAGGTTTTGCTACGGTAAAACTAAATACTGAGCCCGGAAACGAATATATGTTTCGTGAAAAGGCTGAAGGTAAAGACGCTATCACAGAAATTTTCTCGCGCGTAAAACAAGACATGGTTGGAGAACTTTATATGGGCCATCTTCGCTATTCCACTACAGGAAAGTCTGGACTGACTTATGTTCATCCATTCCTGCGACGAAACAACTGGAAGGCGAAGAATCTCTGTATTTGTGGTAATTTCAATATGACAAATATTGACCATGTGTTTCAGAAAATTACAGCACAAGGCCAATGTCCACGCATCTATTCAGACTCCTATATCATGCTGGAATGGATGGGCCATCGCCTTGACCGAGAAGTGGAGCGTAACTTCGTAGAAGCTCAACGCCAAGGGTTGGAAGGACGCGATATTACCGATTATATCGATCAACACGTAGAAATGAGTAATGTCCTTCAAACCACGATGCCCGACTTTGATGGAGGATATGTTGTGTGTGGATTGACAGGAAGTGGCGAAATGTTTGCCATGAGAGATCCGTGGGGAATCAGACCGGCATTTTACTATCGTGACGATGAAGTCGTGGCTTTAGCAAGTGAACGGCCTGTATTGCAAACCACCTTTGATATTTCTTCGGATGCCGTCTGCGAACTCAAAGCCGGACAGGCTTTACTTGTCAATCAGAAGGGTAAGGTGGATGTACGGCAAATAATTCCTCAACGCGGAGATAAAGCATGTTCGTTTGAACGTATTTATTTCAGCCGCGGTAATGATGAGGATATTTATAAAGAACGACTCCTCTTAGGAGAACAATTGACCGGTAGCATTCTCAAAGCTATCGATAAGGATGTCCATCATACGGTATTCTCATTTATCCCCAATACCGCAGAAGTGGCATACTATGGTATGTTGCGTGGTTTCAAACAGTATATTAACCAACGCAAGATAGAGCGTATCTCGAATCTTGGCCACATACCTACTCCAGAGGAATTGGAGGATATCCTTAAAGATTACGTGCGCTCGGAAAAGGCGGCATGGAAAGATATTAAATTGAGAACCTTCATTACCGAAGGAAATTCTCGTAACGACTTGGCTTCACATGTCTATGATGTAACCTATGGGATTCTGGAACCTCAACGCGACAATCTCGTCATTATCGATGATTCTATTGTGCGAGGAACAACCCTGAAGGAAAGCATCATAAAAATACTCGCGCGACTTCAACCCAAGAAAATCGTTATCGTTAGTAGCGCTCCACAGATTCGTTATCCAGACTATTATGGTATCGACATGGCGCGCCTTGAGGAATTTTGCGCCTTCCGTGCGTGCATCCAACTGTTGAAAGACAGACATATGGAGTCTCTCATAGATACGGTTTATCGAAAGTGTAAAGACGAACTTCAGAAAAACGACGGAAGCATGGAGTGTGCTGTCAAGGAACTCTATCGTCCGTTTACCGTAGAAGAACTCAACGTTAAGATGGTTGAAATGTTGTGTCCTGCTGATGTGGAAACACCTATAGAACTGGTATTCCAAAGCATAGAAGGCCTTCATAAAGCTTGTCCCAATCATCATGGCGATTGGTATTTTACAGGCGACTATCCAACGCCAGGAGGTACAAGACTCTGCCTCGAGGCATTCGTGAACTATATAGAAAATGTATATAATCAGGAAACAAAATAATAAATAATGAAAGACGTAACACTTGTTCTGGAAGACGGAACGCAATTCAAAGGAAAATCATTCGGCTATGATGCACCAGTAGCAGGAGAAGTCGTGTTCAACACGGCTATGATGGGCTACCCCGAGTCATTAACAGACCCATCTTATGCCGGACAACTCATGACGCTTACATATCCGCTGGTTGGAAATTATGGAGTACCTCGGTTTTCTTTCGAAAAGAATGGCCTACCGACCTTCATGGAAAGCAACCGTATCTATGCATCTGCTATTATCGTAAGCGATTATAGTGAGCAATATTCCCATTGGAATGCTAACGAAAGTCTTGCCGACTGGTTGAAAAGAGAAAAAGTACCTGGTATTACAGGTATTGACACCCGACAATTGACAAAGGTTCTTCGTGAACATGGTGTGATGATGGGTAAAATACTCATGGATGACGAACCTGAAAATATTCCAGAAGCCGATTATGAAGGTGTGAATTTCGTGGATCGTGTTTCCTGTAAGGAGATTATTAGATATAATGAAGGCGCAGGACGAAAAGTGGTACTCGTCGATTGTGGAGTGAAAGCCAACATCATTCGTTGTCTGATCAATCGTGGAGTGGAAGTTATTCGGGTGCCCTGGAATTACGATTATACTGGAATGGAATTTGATGGACTCTTTTTGGCTAACGGACCTGGTGACCCTGACATGTGTGGAGATGCCGTCGATATTATCCGTAAGCAGATGTCTGTTAGCCGCAAACCAATATGTGGAATATGTATGGGAAATCAATTGTTGGCCAAGGCGGGTGGCGCCTCAATCTATAAGTTGAAATATGGTCATCGCAGCCACAACCAACCAGTTCGCGAAGTAGGTACCAACCGTTGTTATGTGACCAGTCAGAACCATGGTTATGCTGTTGATGCTTCCACATTAGGGAAAGAGTGGCGCGAACTCTTTGTCAATATGAACGATGGTTCTAATGAAGGCATTCGCCATCAGACCAACCCTTGGTTTAGCAGCCAGTTCCATCCTGAGGCTTGTTCTGGACCAGTAGATACTGAGTTTATGTTCGACCGCTTCGTAGAGGCATTATAATCCATCAAACCATTTTTATGTAATAAGAACAATAATGAAATACGATAATATCAAAAAAGTATTGCTCCTTGGAAGTGGAGCGCTCAAAATCGGAGAAGCTGGAGAATTTGATTATTCTGGTTCGCAGGCCCTTAAAGCATTACGCGAGGAAGGGGTGAAAACCGTACTTATCAATCCGAATATTGCTACCGTACAGACGTCAGAAGGGGTAGCCGATGAAATATACTTCTTACCCGTTCAGCCTTATTTTGTTGAACGTGTGATAGAAAAAGAACGACCAGACGGTATCCTGCTTTCTTTTGGTGGTCAGACCGCGTTGAACTGTGGCGTAGAACTCTATCAGAGTGGAGTGCTCGATAAATATGGCGTACGCGTATTAGGAACTCCCGTACAGGCCATTATGGATACAGAAGACCGCGAACTCTTTGTGGAGAAACTCGATGAAATCAACGTAAAGACTATTAAGAGTGAGGCTTGTGAAAACATAGAACAAACACGCAAAGCTGCTGCGGAATTGGGCTATCCTGTCATTCTTCGTGCAGCATACGCACTTGGCGGATTAGGTTCTGGTTTTGCCGATAATGAAGAAGAACTCAATAAACTGGCTGAAAAAGCGTTCTCTTTCTCCCCACAGGTATTGGTCGAGAAATCTCTCAAAGGTTGGAAGGAGATTGAATACGAGGTGGTGCGCGACCGTTACGATAATTGCATTACCGTCTGCAATATGGAAAATTTCGACCCGCTGGGAATACATACGGGTGAATCAATAGTTGTTGCTCCTTCTCAGACCTTGACAAACTCAGAATATCACAAACTCCGTGCCCTTGCCATCAAGATTATCCGTCATATCGGAATTGTTGGAGAATGTAATGTACAATACGCTTTCGACCCACAGTCGGAAGACTATCGAGTGATTGAGGTTAATGCACGCCTGAGTCGTTCTTCTGCTTTGGCATCTAAAGCGACTGGTTATCCCTTGGCATTTGTGGCTGCCAAACTTGGTATGGGTTATGGACTCTTTGAACTCAATAATTCGGTTACCAAAACGACAAGTGCATTCTTCGAACCTGCCCTTGACTATGTGGTCTGCAAAATTCCACGTTGGGACTTGTCCAAATTCCGTGGTGTTGACAAGGAACTTGGATCATCTATGAAGTCTGTAGGTGAGGTCATGGCAATCGGACGTACCTTTGAAGAGGCTATACAGAAGGGACTGCGCATGATAGGACAGGGAATGCATGGTTTCGTGGAAAACAAGGAACTGAAGATTGAGGATGTTGACGCGGCCCTCCGTGAACCAACAGACAAGCGCATCTTCGTCATTTCAAAGGCTATGCATCTTCCGCAATATGATATTGACCGTATTCACGAACTTACCCGTATCGATAAGTGGTTCCTCTACAAACTGAAACACATCATAGATATCGACGAGGCGTTGAAAGGCCTGAAAAATAATGATGGTACATCGGCAGAAAAACTTGATGCGACATTACTTCGTGAGGCAAAAGTCTATGGATTTACCGATTTCCAGATTGCACGTGCCATCGGACTTGAGGAAACCATGAACAACATGCATGAGGCTGTACTTGCTGTTCGTAAGATACGTAAGTCGATGGGTATTGTTCCCGTGGTTAAACAGATAGACACGCTTGCTGCGGAATATCCTGCCCAGACCAATTATCTTTATGTGACGTATAGTGGGGTGGAAAGCGATATTCAATATGAACAAGATGGAAAGAGTATTATCGTACTTGGCTCAGGAGCTTACCGTATCGGTTCGAGTGTAGAGTTCGACTGGTGTGGTGTGCAGGCTCTTAATACCATTCGCAAGGAAGGTTGGAGAAGTGTCATGATCAATTATAATCCAGAAACGGTTTCTACCGATTATGATATGTGCGACCGCCTGTATTTCGACGAACTGACCTTCGAACGCGTCATGGATATTATTGACCTCGAGCAGCCTCATGGTGTCATCGTATCGACTGGTGGACAGATTCCTAATAATCTTGCCATGCCTTTGGCAGAACAGCACGTGCCGATTTTGGGTACGTCTGCCATCGATATTGATGGAGCAGAAGATCGTGCAAAGTTCTCACAGATGCTCAACGAACTCGGAGTCAACCAACCTGAATGGAGCGCTTTGACCTCGATGGATGACATAGACCGCTTTGTGGATAGGGTGGGATTCCCGGTCCTCGTGCGCCCATCGTATGTGTTGAGTGGAGCTGCCATGAATGTTTGTTCCAATCGTGAAGAACTTGAGCGTTTCCTCCAGTTGGCTGCAAATGTGAGCGAAGACCACCCTGTGGTTGTTTCCAAGTTTATCGAACATGCCAAGGAAATAGAAATGGATGCTGTTGCTAAAGATGGCGAAATATTTGCCTATGCCATTTCAGAACATATCGAGTTTGCTG
>ERZ869983.391-NODE-391-length-14671-cov-4.988900_pt1 | contig 14671 bp, 10 predicted proteins | sample MGYA00521106_ERZ869983 | MGnify/ENA primary metagenome ERZ869983 (study PRJEB32232, sample SAMN07284972) | human gut metagenome | biome: human-associated habitat; material: feces | host: Homo sapiens | place: Tanzania | collected 2014-04-05 ...
TCGGGCAAATCCATTGAAGGCCGTGCTTCTTTCTGCAAAATGATGGATGACATCAAATCCGGCAAGGATGGTGTTGCCTATGTGCTGGTGTTCAAGCTCTCCCGGTTTGGCCGCAATGCTGCGGATGTGCTGTCCACCTTGCAGGTGATGCAAGATTTTGGCGTGAACTTGATCTGCGTAGAAGACGGCATCGACTCCTCCAAGGACGCGGGCAAGCTGATGATCTCGGTGTTGTCTGCGGTCGCAGAGATCGAGCGTGAGAACATCCGTGTCCAAACTATGGAAGGCCGCATCCAGAAAGCGCGGGAAGGCCGCTGGAACGGCGGTTTTGCACCTTATGGCTACCGTTTGATTGATGGCAAGCTGGAAGTCAACGAAGAGGAAGCCCCTGCCATTCGGACGATCTTCGATCAGTATGTAAACACTGACATGGGTGCGACAGGGGTTGCCAAGTATCTGGAAAACCATGGGATTTCTAAGATCCAGCGACAGAATGGAAAGAACCCCCTGTTTTCTTCCAGCACGATCCAGAAAATTTTGAAGAACCCTGTCTACTGCGGAAAAATCGCCTTTGGACGTCGCAGAACGGAAAAGGTCAAGGGCACAAGAAACGAGTATAAACTGGTGGAACAGGACAGCTACCTGTTGGTGGACGGTCTGCATGAAGGTCTGGTGTCGGAAGAAGTCTGGCAGGCCGCACAGGTCAAGATGAAAGCTAATGCACAGAAGTATGAACTGGTAGCTCGTCCCAAAACAGACCGGGTGCATCTGCTGTCCAACATCGTGAAATGCCCGGTCTGCGGCGCGGGAATGTATGGCAATAAGTCCATCAAGAAGCGACCGGACGGGACAAAGTACAAGGACTTCTATTATTACGGCTGCAAGCACCGCAGTATGCAGCGGGGCTACAAGTGCGATTACCGCAAGCAAATTCAAGAAGAAGTGCTGGATGCGGCAGTTGCTGAAGTGGTGTCCAAGCTGGTCAGCAATCCCCGCTTTGCCGCTATGATGCAGGAAAAGATCAATATGAAGGTGGATACCACTGCCATTGAGCAGGAGATCGCCGCCTATGAAAAGCAGCTGCGGCAGCACTACTCCACAAAATCCCGGCTTATGGAGGAGATCGACAGCCTTGACCCGGACGACCGGCACTTTATCGCCCGGAAATCCGACCTTGACGACCGCCTTTATAAGATGTACGATAAAATCGAAGAGGTGGAAAATGGACTGATGGATGCCCGGGCAAAGAAGCAGGCCATTGAAGCCGACAAAATCACAGGAGACAACATTTATAAGATCCTGATTTGCTTTGACAAGCTCTATGCCACCATGACCGAGGCGGAACGCCGCAGACTGGTGGAGATTTTGATCGATGAGGTGCAGATCTACCCGGAACGCCAGCCTAACGGACAGTGGCTGAAGTCCGTCCGGTTCAAGCTGCCCATCATCGACCATGACCTTGAGTTGAGTTTGGACAATCAGGATCGTGTCGAAGTGGTCTGTGCCCTGTCCCGACAGGAGCAACGGAAGCAAAGCCGTCGATGAAGCATTCCGGGGCCTTTGGCCGCGAAAATGTGAAAGAACGCGGGGTCTGGTTGAGAAAGACACTGCAACGTGATATACTAAAATAGCATATACGTGCCTTGATTACAGAAATCCAAAGGTGAAATGTCTTACAATGAACGGTTATTTTTATGTCTTGACGGCCATTGACCTTTTTGTGCTGAGCTTCATGTGCATCCTCACAAAGTTCAGCGAATCCCTGAACAAAAAGCAGAAACGGGGATTTTTTCTGGCCTTTGCGCTGATCGCGGGGATCTCGGTGCTGGAGGTTGTGACGCTGGCGGTGGATGGCGCACCGGCGGGCTACCGCTGGCTGAACATCCTGTCCAACTATCTGGGGTTCGGCCTCTCCCCGGCGGTGTCCCTCTGCCTGGTGTACGTCATGGACCGGAAGAAAATGGTGAACTTCTGGTTCCGGGCGGCCGTGTGCTGCGAGGGGTGCTACCTGCTGTTCCTTGCCCTGTCCATCCCCGCCGGGCTGGTGTTCTCCGTCAGCGAAGACAACGTCTATTCCCGCGGGCCTTACTTTTGCATTTACATCCTGATGTACCTTGCGGCCATCGTGTACCTTTCGGCGTCCACCATCGTCACGGCGCGGGAGTTTCAGAACCGCAGCCGGGTGCTGATCTACCCCCTGATGCTCTTTCTGACCATCGAGACCATCATTCAGGTGGCTCTGCCGAGCCTCCACGTTACATGGCTGTGCGTTACCCTGCTGTCGGTGCTGTACTTTATTTATTGCAGTGAGATGTGGAACCAGCTGGATGCCCTCACCGGGCTGCTGAACCAGAACAGCTACCTGAACCGCACCGCAGAGATGCGCCGCAGCGGCGGGGTACTGGTGGTGTTCGATGTGGACGACTTCAAGCAGGTCAACGACCGCTACGGCCACTTGCAGGGGGACGTCTGCCTGGCCGAGATCGCCCGCTGCATCAAAAAAGCCTATGCCCACTGCGGCTACTGTTACCGCATCGGCGGCGACGAGTTCTGTGTGCTGCTGGAAAACGCAGACCGGGAGGCCCGGTGTGCGCAGGAATTTGAGCGTTGGCTGGCACTGCGGCGTGAGGTCGTGCATTGTCTGCCCAGAGTGTCCCTGGGGTCGGCACCCATTTCGGGGGAGGACCTGCTGGCCGTGAAAGACCAGGCCGACCGGGAGATGTACCGCTGCAAAAAGGCCCGGAAGGCTGCGGCGGCTGCAATGGAAAGGGCCGAAAGTGGGAGGCCCTGACCCATAGGCGGTACAAAAGGGGAGGAAGCCATGAGCGAATTTTCACACTTAAAAAACAAGCTGTTGGCCGAGCAGGTCGAAGACCAGATCTACCATTATATTCTGGATACCCCGCTGGAGCCGGGGGCGAAGCTGCCCAACGAGTTTGCATTGGCGGAAAAGTTCCGGGTGGGGCGCAGCACCATCCGGGAGGCGGTGAAGCTGCTGTCCAGCAAGGGCATCGTGGAGGTGCGGCAAGGCTCCGGCACCTATGTGGTCACAACGGTGAAAGGACTTTCGGACCCGCTGAATCTGCGCAGTGTGCAGGATAAGAATGCGCTGGCCTTTGATCTGGTCAACCTGCGGCTGCTGCTGGAACCGGGCATCGCGGAGATCGCGGCCCAGAACGCGACCGACGAGGACATTGAGCGGCTGCGGCGGCTGTGCGAGCGGGTCGAGACCAAGATCCACAATGGCGACCGCTACATTGAAGACGACATCGCCTTCCACACCTGCATTGCCGAGAGCAGCAAGAATCTGGTGGTGGGGCAGCTGATCCCCATCATTGATACGGCGGTGATGATGTTCGTGAACGTCACCCACAAAAAGCTCATCGACGAGACCATCATGACCCACCGGATGATCGCAGAGGCCATCGCCAGGCACGACCCCATCGGAGCAAAGTCGGCCATGGTGATGCACCTGAACTTCAATCGCACCTATATCAAGAAGATCTACGACGGCGAAGATCCCGATGACGGGACCGTTGGAATGGCGGGATTTCTCAAATGATACCGGCCCTGCACGGCGAAACACTGTGCAGGGCATTTTTATATCCAAAGTCATCTGACGACTTTTTGCCCCGGCAGTTTGCGAAACCCGGCCGTGCGGGTGGATTTTACGAAAAAGTCGCCCGAAATTGGGCAGAGTGCATGATGTATCCCAGATTTTTTGCACAAATAGTAGGACGTATATGGAACAACTTGCAAAAAGTTGTCCGCAGATTTACAATAAAATCACAAAAGGTCCTACGGAAAAAAGGACGAAAACAAGCGACATTTGGAGGTAAGGATTATGGAACTTCGTTCACAGGAAGTCCGCACGCTGGCACCTGAAAACGACCCGCTGAAGATGGGGATGGGCTGGAAGGTCGATGACCTTTCCAAGCCCCAGATCCTGGTGGAGAGCACCTTCGGCGACAGCCACCCCGGCAGCGCCCATCTGGATCAATTCGTCAGAGAGGCCGTGCAGGCGGTCAATGAGAACGGCGGAAAGGCTGCCCGCTATTTTGCCACCGATATGTGCGACGGCATCGCACAGGGCCATGACGGCATCAACTACTCGCTGCCCCACCGGGACGCCATCGTGAATCTGGTGGAAGCACAGGCCAACGCCAGCGTCTACGACGGCGGCGTGTTCATCGCCAGCTGCGACAAGTCCGTGCCCGCCATGCTGATGAGCATCGGCCGCCTGAAGGACATGAGCGCCATCGTCGTCACCGGCGGCGTCATGGAAGCCCACACCCTGCCGAAAGAGTATGTGGTCAGCGACCCCGCCTGCGCCATCAACGAGCTGCTGACGCTGGAGCAGATCGGCAAGTTTGACGCATGGGAAAAGACCGGCGTCATCCCCAACAGCCAGCTGGACTACTACAAGCACAACGCCTGCCCCAGCTGCGGTGCCTGCTCCTTCATGGGCACCGCCTCCACCATGCAGGTCATGGCCGAGGCACTGGGTCTGATGCTGCCGGGCACCGCCCTGATGCCCGCCACCGCCCCGGAGCTGAAGCAGGCCGCCTACGATGCCGGCAAGCAGCTGATGGAGCTGGTCAAGAAGGGCATCACCGCCAAGGACATCGTGACCAAGAAGAGCTTTGAGAACGCCATCATGGTGCACGCAGCCATTTCCGGCTCCACCAACGCCACCATGCACCTGCCCGCCATCGCCCACGAGTTCGGCATTGAGATCGACGCCGACACCTTTGACCGGATGCACCGCGGCGCACACTATCTGCTGAACATCCGTCCCTCCGGCGACTGGCCCGCACAGTACTTCTACTATGCAGGCGGCGTGCCCCGCGTGATGGAGGAGATCAAGTCCATGCTGCATCTGGACGTGATGACCGTCACCGGCAAGACGCTGGGCGAGAACCTGGAGGAGCTGAAGAAGAACGGCTTCTACCAGCACTGCGACGCCATTCTGGCCGAAAAGACCGCCGGCTTTGCCCGCCCGGTCAGCCGTGAGGATATCATCCACAGCTTTGACAACGCCAAGGGCACCGACGGCAGCATCGCCATCCTGAAGGGCAACCTTGCCCCGGAAGGCTGCGTCATCAAGCACACCGCCTGCCCCAAGAATATGTTTGAAGCCACCCTGCGCGCCAAGCCCTACGACAGCGAGGAGGAGTGCATCTCCGCTGTGCTGCACGGCGAGGTGAAGCCCGGTGACGCCATCTTTATCCGGTACGAGGGCCCGCGCGGCAGCGGTATGCCCGAGATGTTCTACACCGGCGAGGCCATCTGCGCCGACCCGAAGCTGGCTTCCAGCGTAGCGCTGATCACCGACGGCCGCTTCTCCGGCGCAAGCCGCGGCCCGGTCATCGGCCATGTCAGCCCGGAGGCTGCTGTGGGCGGCCCCATCGCACTGGTGGAGCCCGACGACCTGATCCAGATCGATGTGCATAACCGCAAACTGGCCATCGTGGGCGTGAAGGGCGAGCCCAAGACCCCCGAGGAGATGGACGCCATCCTCGCCGAGCGCCGCGCCAACTGGAAGCCCAAGGCTCCCAAGTACACCAAAGGTCTGCTGAAACTCTACTCTCAGCACGCCGTCAGCCCCATGAAGGGCGCATACATGGAGTAAACCGCTCCACATAAACAACAAGTAGTAAACCGCCCGGCGGGTTTTCCCGGACGGCTTGGATAAGTGCAACCAAAAATCACGAAACGGAGGAAATTTCTATGACAGCAGTTGCAACGCCCGATGCGGCACGGCTGGTTTTTGCTGCCGTGGCAGGTCTGATCCTATTGCTCATCCTTATCATCAAGTTCAAGGTCCACGCCATGATCTCCATCCTGATCGGTGCGGTGGGCATCGGCCTGATGGCCGGTATGCCCCTGTCCGACATCATCGGCTCGGTCAACGAGGGCATCGGCAACACCTTAAAGGGCATCGCCCTTCTGGTGGGCCTTGGCTCCATGTTCGGTGCCATTCTGGAAGAATCCGGCGGCGCACAGACGCTGGCCGTGACCATGGTGCGGAAGTTCGGTGACGAAAAAGCCGCGTGGGCACTGGGCATCACGGGTCTGGTGGTGGCCATGCCGGTGTTCTTTGACGCCGGTCTGATCATCCTCATCCCGCTGGCCTTCTCTCTGGCAAAGCGCACCAAGCGCTCTGTGCTGTACTACGTCATCCCCCTGCTGGCCGGTCTGGCTGTCGGCCACGCCTTCATCCCTCCCACGCCGGGCCCCGTGCTGGTGGCTACCATGCTGGGCGTTGACCTTGGCTGGGTCATCCTCATCGGCATCTTCTGCGGCATCTTCGCCATGATCGCTGCCGGTCCCATCTGGGGCAGCATCTGCGGCAAAAAGTACATGATCGAAGTCCCCGAGCACGTTGCGCAGCAGGCAGACATCGACGAGAGCAAGCTGCCCAAGTTCGGCACCATCGTGGGCATCATCCTGATCCCGCTGGTCCTCATCATCGCAAACTCCGTGGCCAAGGTCGTGCCTGCTCTGGCTGGCATCCAGCCGGTCCTGGCCTTCCTCGGCGAGCCGTTCATGGCTCTGCTGCTGGCCACCATCGCTGCCATGTATCTGCTGGGCACCCGCCACGGTTACAGCAACGCCCAGCTGGAAAAGATCATGACCAAATCTCTGGAGCCCACCGGCATGATCCTGCTGGTCACTGCCTGCGGCGGTGTGCTGCGCTACATGCTGCAGAACTCCGGCCTGGGCGATGTCATCGGCAACGCCGTGGCAAACGCCAGCCTGCCGCTGGTGCTGGTCGCCTTCATCGTGGCCGCTCTGGTCCGCATCTCGGTCGGTTCTTCCACCGTTGCCATGACCATGGCCGCCGGCATCATCTCCGCCATGCCTGGCATCAGCGAGCTGAGCCCGCTGTACCTCGCCTGTGTCACCGCTGCCATCGCAGGCGGCTCCACCGTCTGCTCTCACTTCAACGACTCCGGCTTCTGGCTGGTCAAGAGCCTTGTGGGCATGGATGAAAAGACCACCCTCAAGACCTGGACCATTATGGAAACGCTGGTCGGCGGTGTGGGCTTCCTGGTGGCACTGGTCATCTCCTTCTTTGCCTGACCGCCCGTCCGGGGCCTGCACCCCGGATGAGCGTCTGGATGTTCTCCGATCCGATTCGTTTACCTATTTACCTCCTTCAAAATCAGCCGCTCCGGTTTTTGCTTTGCCCGGAGCGGCTGATTTTTTTATTTTCAATTTGTTCAAAAACCTCACAAAGAAACTCCATTTTTATCCGGTACAATAAGGGTGCAGTCAGGGAGGAACGAAAGATCCTCCCGCAGGATGCCAATGCAGGCAATGAAAACCGCACACCTCGGCAGAAAACCGATGCTGCGGCCCCCTTTGAAAAAACACTGTCCCCCGCTGATGCGAGGCAATAGCCAATGCGGCGGGCAGACTACCAACCATCTCCTGACAACCGCAAATGTTTGGGAGTTCTCATATGACAGGCAGCGCCGCTTTCTCCTCCTTTCCACGGCGCTGCCTGTTTTTGCGTGTTTGGCAGAATGCAGCACAAGACCCCCGGCGCAGGCCGGGGGTCTTGTGCGTTGTACGGGGTGCGGGTGGATGAAAGGCAGTTCAGAATAAGAGTTTGCGGAGCGTGCTTTCCCGCAGACCGGCCAGCTTGTCCGGCCAGGTGTTCAGGCGGCAGAGCCGGTGGAGCAGTTCGGCCTCGGTCAGGTCGTTTTTTGCCGCAGAAAGCAGTACGCTCCGTGTAAAAAGATGAATATTTTCCGAATCGGAATAAAAAAACAGCTGAACATGGCCGGAAAAAAGGGCAAACAGGGCCGTGCGCAGCTCATGAGAGCCAAACAGCGGAAAAAGGTCGCTGCTTTTCAACAACAAAACGTCCGCCTGTGGAAAAAATGCGCGGGCTGTTTCCTGCAGAGAAGCAGCATCCGGCCAGAAAGGCGCAGACTCGGTCATCCGGGGCGCATAGCAGACGAAGGTGCCGACATCCCGCGCAGCGGCAATGGCCTTGAGGTGGGTCAGCCGGGCGGGGGAGTCCAGCAGGCAGGCGGAGGAAAAGCAGAGCGCGAAGGCGTCCCGGAAGGCGTCGGCGTCCAGCTGTTCCGGGGCATAGCAAAGCTCGGAGGAGCGGGTGCGATAGGGGAGCGTCTCGCCCGCGCCGGAGAAGACCACCGGGGTGGGGGCTGCATCCGTGAAGCAGAGGCGGGAGCAGTCCACACCGTCTGCCGCCAGCTGGGCCGCTGCCTTGCGGCCAAAGGGGTCGGCCCCCAGCTGGGAGAGAAGCACCGCCCGCCCGCCGCAGCGGGTGTAAGCACGGCAGAGTCCGGCCCCCCAGCCGCCGACCTGCACCTGGAACTGTCCGGCAAGCTCCGGCGGTGTGTCAGCGGTCAGTTCCAGCCAGGCTTCGCCCAGGCAGAGCAGGGGTTTTTCCGGCATGGCGGCTCCCTCCTTTCCATCAAAATAGGGTACAAGTATACACCCGGTAAAAGCGGTTCGTCAACGGGAAATCTGGCGGCAGCCCGATATGAGCCGCATCTCCGGGAGCTTTTCCCGGCGAGTCAAAGGGCATTCCATGCCCTCCCCAACGCTTCGCGTCGGGTCCCCTCCTCGGATACTCGCCGGTAAAACTCCCCTCGTGCGGCAGGGGAAAGCAACCGTTCCGGTGGGAGCGGTCTGCCGTACGAGATTGACATTTTGCGTAGAACTGTGCTAAACTGGCGAACAAGTGTAAGAATGGACAGAAAGGACGCTTCATGAACCTGACAAAGCAGTTTTTCAAATATGTTTCCCAGAACATTTTCGGCCTGCTGGGAACGTCGTGCTACATCCTGGCGGATACCTATTTCATTGCGCAGGCGGCGGGCACCGACGGCGTGACCCTGCTGAACCTCTGCCTGCCCATCTATAATCTCATCTTTGCCTTCGGCTCGATGATCGGCCTGGGCGCGGCCACCCGCTATGCCATCCTGCGGGCGCAGGGGGATGCGCGGGCGCAGCGCTATTTCTCCAATGCCATTTTCAGCGTCTGCATCCTGGCGGTGCCGTTCATGCTGGTGGGCATCTTCCGCCCGGACGGCCTGCTGCGGCTGATGGGCGGCGATGCGGACATCGTGGCGCTGGGCATGAACTATGCCCGCATCTTTCTGATGTTCACCCCCTTCTTTATGTGCAACTATGTGGTGGCGTCCTTCGTCCGCAACGACGGCGACCCCTCGCTGGCCATGGTGGCGACGCTGAGCGGCAGTCTGTTCAATGTGGTGTTCGACTACATCTTCATCTTCCCGATGGGCCTGGGTCTGCCCGGTGCGGCGCTGACAACGGCCATTTCGCCGATATTGAGCATTGCCGTATGCAGCGCACATTTTATAAAGAAGAGCAACACCATCACCTTTGTACGCAAGGCACCGTCCGTCAGGCTGCTGGCCCAGAGCTGCCAGCTGGGCATCTCCGGCTTTGTCGGGGAGCTTTCCTCCGGCGTGACGACCACCGTATTCAACTTCCTGCTGCTGCGCCTGGCGGGCAATGTGGCTGTGGCGGCCTATGGCGTCGTGGCGAACTTTGCGCTGGTGGCAACGGCCATCTTCAACGGCGTGGCGCAGGGCGCTCAGCCGCTGGTGAGCCAGTGCTACGGCAAAAATGAGATGGCCGGGGCCAGAAAGCTCCTGCTGCTGGGCTGCGGCACGGCGCTGGGGCTGGCGGCGCTGCTGTACGGCGTCGTGTTTGGGTATACCGATGCGCTGACGGCCCTTTTCAACAGCGAGAACTCCGCGCTCATGGCCGCGTTTGCCCACAGCGGGATGCGCATCTACTTCGTGGGGTACTTCTTCGCGGGCTGCAACATCGTGGCGGCGGGCTATCTGGGAGCTGTCAACCGCCCGGCGGAGGCCTCCATCACCTCGCTGTGCCGCGGCATGGTGGCCATCGTGGTCTGTTCGCTGGTGCTGAGCGCACTGTTCGGGATGAACGGCGTCTGGGCGGCGTTCCCGGTCTCGGAGGCCATCACGCTGGCGCTGACCGTCTTCCTGCTGAAGCGGAAGGCCGGAACGGCATAAAAAAGCGGGGCAGAGCAGCCCCGGTACATTAAATATAAAGCTCCTGCTCCCGTTTGCTTTCGGCGGGCGAGAGGGGGCGCACTGCCTGACCGGCCATGGCCCGCCACTGCGCGGGGGAGTGGCCGGTCTCTTTTTTGAAGACGCGGCAGAGGTAGTTCGCCCCGGAAAAGCCGCACAGGCTGGCGATGACGTCCAGCGTATATTCCCGGTGGAGGAGCAGACGCATGGCCGCTTCGATGCGGACGGTGGTCAGATACCGCCCCGGCGGCACCCCCACTGCGGCCGTGAAGGTGCGGACGAGGTGGCTTTTCGAGACGCCCAGCCGCTCGCTGAGTTCTTCTACGCCGTAGAGGCCCGCGTAGTTCTGGCGGATATCCTCGATGGCGGCGGTGACGAGGGGCGGCAGGGAGGGCGCGGAGCTGTCGGCCCCCGACAGCTCACACAGCAGTGCAAAGGCGAGCTGGCTGACGGCGCGGCTGTGCGGGGTGCCGAGAAGCTCTGCTCCGGCCTCTGCGGCCAGCCGCCCCATCAGTTCGGCGGCGGCAGGGCAGGTCTCGCCGCGGGCCAGAAAGGGCAGCTCGGTCAGCCCGGCGAGGAACTGCGCCGCCGCCTGCCCGGTGAGCTGGATGCAGAGCAGATGGCAGCCGCCCTCCGGGGCAAGGGCCAGCGGGGCGCGGCTCAAAATCAGATGGCCGGCAGACGCGCTCTGGGGCGGCAGGACGAGAGCCGACCCCGCCGGGGACGGCCCGGCAGCGGGCAGGGAAGCCGTGCATTTTCCGCTGGAGACCAGGCACACCCACAGCCCTTCGCCCGCCAGCGTGAGGGGGCTTTCGGGCTGGACATCCTGCACCGAGGCCAGCGCTGCGGTGGTGCTCCAATCAAAAATCAATATCTGACACCTCAAATCAATAAAATGCTATTTTATATCACAAAATAATCTGCTATTATAATAACAACGAAAGCACCCCTCGTCAAGAAGCGGTGCGAACCTGATAAAAAATAATGGAGGCAAATGACCTATGGCTTCGATTAGCTGCCAGCACATTTACAAGATCTATCCGGGCGCTACCGCTCCTTCTGTTACCGACTTCAACCTGGAGATCCAGGATAAGGAATTCATCATCTTCGTCGGCCCCTCTGGCTGCGGCAAGTCCACCACCCTGCGTATGATCGCCGGTCTGGAGGAGATCTCCAAGGGCGAGATGTACATCGGCGGCCGTCTGATCAACGACGTTCCCCCGAAGGATCGTGATATCGCCATGGTGTTCCAGAGCTACGCTCTGTACCCCCACATGACCGTTTACAAGAACATCGCTTTCGGTCTGGAGCTGCGCAAGACCCCGAAGGACGAGATCGACAAGCGCGTGCACGAGGCTGCTAAGATCCTGGAGATCGAGCACCTGCTGGACCGCAAGCCCAAGGCTCTGTCCGGTGGTCAGCGTCAGCGTGTTGCTCTGGGCCGTGCAATGGTTCGTAACCCGGCAGTCTTCCTGCTGGACGAGCCTCTGTCCAACCTGGATGCTAAGCTGCGTACCTCCATGCGCACCGAGATCATCAAGCTGCACAAGAAGCTGGCTACCACCTTCATCTACGTTACCCACGACCAGACCGAGGCTATGACCATGGGCGATCGTATCGTTGTCATGAAGGACGGCATCATCCAGCAGGTCGATACCCCGCAGAACCTGTACGACATGCCCTGCAATATGTTCGTTGCAGGCTTCATCGGCAGCCCCCAGATGAACTTCCTGGACGGCACCCTGATCAAGAAGGGCGACCTGTACGGTGTTGACCTGGGCGGCGACGTGATCCCCCTGCCCAAGGAGAAGACCGCAGACGGCAAGCTGGATGCTTACGTTGGCAAGAAGATCAAGATGGGCATCCGTCCCGAGGATATCGACGACGAGCCCGAGTTTATGGCAAAGCACACCGACTGCCAGCTGGATGCTCAGGTCGATGTTTCCGAAATGATGGGCGCTGAGATCTACCTGTACCTGGAGTACAAGGGCAACAAGATGACCGCTCGTGTTGCTCCCACCTCCAAGGCTCGCAACGGAGACACCGTCCGCGTTGCTTTCGATCCCCACAAGATCCACCTGTTCGACATCGAGACCGAGCTGACCATCCTGAACTAAGACTTAGCAAAGATCATTTTTGATCCTCCTATCATACGAAAGACCGCCGAAGGGAAACCTTCGGCGGTTTTTCGTTGCATAAAAGCAAGAAAGGCTGCGCACGACCTGCGCAGCCTTTCTTCGTCAAATCAGCCCATGTTCCACACAATATTGATACACACCCTCGTTGGCAACATGACCGCAGTGGTCGGTGGCGACAGCCTTGAGCTTTTCCGAGGCGTTTTCCATGGCAACGCCGGTACCTACGGCCTGTAACATCTCGATATCGTTATTGCCGTCGCCAAATGCAATGGCTTCAGATTTGTCCAAACCATAGTATTCCAGCATTTTGCGGATGCCGATGCCTTTGCCGCCGGTGGCCGGGATAATATCGACCGCACGATCCCACCATGCAGCAATTTTAGCACCCTGCACGTCCTTGAGGATGGCGGCATACTCGTCCTCGCGGCCACCCATCATAATTTGATACACGGTGCCCTTTGCAACCTCGTCAAAGTCTGGCACAATGTTTGCCGCAGATTTGGCAATAGCAAAATAGTCTGCCAGATCTTTGTCGCAGCCATTGCAGGCTAAACGGCTGTTTGTGGCAAGACAGAGCGGTCGGGCAATGGCCGTGGCATTGCGGATGATCAAAGCCAGATCTGGCGCAGGAATGGGATTGCTGAAAATCGTCTCGCCGGTTTTGGTGTAGCAGTAAGAGCCGTTATAGGTGAGAGTGGCGTCGAATGCTACACCCTCAAAGTGCGGCACCACCATGGGAGAACGACCTGTTGCCAGACAAATACGGATGCCATTTGCCTGTAAGCGGCGCAGGACTTCCAGCGTGACAGGGGTGATCTGCTTTTTCTCCATGTCAATGAGGGTGCCGTCAATGTCAAAGAATGCGATTTTGATTTGGCTCATGGGAATGCTCCTTTTCTTATAGTGTGGCGGTGGACAGAGGATTTTGTGCACCCTGCCGCACCAGCTCGATGAATACGTTCATCTGGGGGGTCACCCATTTATCCCGGTGGTAGAACAGCTGCCGGTGCATCATGACGGTGCAGTCCGGTACGTTCAGCCGTGCCAGACGCCCCTCGGCCAGCGCGCTGCGCACGATGTACTCCGGCAAAAAGGAAAGTCCCATGCCCTGCTCCACCATCTGGCACAGCAGCGCGGCGCTGCCCAGCTCCAGATAGGGATGGATGGCAAGGCCGTGCGCCGCCATGCACTGGTCCAGCGCGTCCCGGTAACTCATGCCTCGCTCGGTGAGCAGAAACTCCTGCCGGGGCAGAATGTCTAGCGGGAGTGCGTTTTCCTGCGCCAGCGGATGCTGCGGCGGCGCAATGAAGCACACCGGCTCCGGCACATCTGCAGCCAGCACCAGCGCAGGCTGCAAAAGGGGCTGGTCCAGCGTGTAGACAAGGTCTACCTGATTGGTGCTCAGCAATTGCAGCATCTCGTCCGTGGAAGCGGTGTGCAGCACCAGCTCCACCTGCGGGCAGCGGGCGTGGTAGCGCTGCAACAGCCCCGGCAAAAAGGTGCTGCATACGGAATCTGCCAGCGCGATGCGCAGGCTGCCCCGCACCTGCTGGGCGGGCTGCAAGGCAGCCTGTGCCTGCTGGGCAGTTTCCAGCAGGGTGCGGGCGTAGCCTAAAAAGGTCTGCCCGGCATCGGTCAGGCGCACCGTTTTGCCCACGCGGTCAAACAGCGGGGTGCCCAGCTCGGCCTCCAACTGTGCGATTTGGGAGGACACCGCCGACTGCGAGTAGCCCAGCTGCCGCGCGGTGCGGGAAAAGCTGTGCAGCTCGGCGATGTGCAGAAAGGTATTGACAGTCCGCAGTTCCATGAACGGCTCCTTTTATAACAGGGTGATGTCCCGCACGGTGAGCTGATCACCGTCCACGGTAAAATGCACTTCCAGCCCGGCAAACTCCATGCCGTACACCCGCTGCGGGTCGTGCTGGTAGGAGGGGCGGGGGTCGCTGGCAAGCACGCCCTGCAAAGCGGCGCGGTCGGCCTCCGGTACGGTCTGCCACAGCGCTTCCGGGCAGGACACTTCCAGATGGTGGGTGCGGGTCTGCCCGGTAAAGCCCTCGGCGGCGTCCGGGTGGCAGTCCGCGTAAGGGATGTAGGGCTTGATATCGTAGATGGGGGTGCCGTCCATCAGGTCGGCACCGCGCACGATGAGCACCGGGCCCACGTCCGGGCGCTGCTCAATGGCCTCCAGCTTTACGCTGGAAAGCCCCAGAGGGTTCGGGCGGAAGGGCGACCGGGTGGCGAACACACCCACCCGGGTGTTGCCGCCAAGGCGCGGCGGGCGCACGGTGGGGGACCAGCTTTCCCGCACTGCACCGGAAAACTGCCACACCAGCCAGATGTGGCTGAAATCCTCCAGCCCGCGCAGGGCGTCGGGGTTGCGGTATTCCGGGGTGAAAACGATCTCGCCCCGCAGCTCTTCCACCAGCCCACTTTGGCGCGGGATGCCGAACTTGGTGGGAAAGGCGG
>ERZ869983.395-NODE-395-length-14639-cov-14.674221_pt1 | contig 14639 bp, 8 predicted proteins | sample MGYA00521106_ERZ869983 | MGnify/ENA primary metagenome ERZ869983 (study PRJEB32232, sample SAMN07284972) | human gut metagenome | biome: human-associated habitat; material: feces | host: Homo sapiens | place: Tanzania | collected 2014-04-05 ...
TGGAATCTCACAAGTATCTTCTACTCCGTAGAAACGCTTCACAAAATACTTTGTCGGAACTTTTCCTCTAAGCGTCAGGTAGCCCTGTTCTTCCAGTTCCTTGTTCAGATTTCCGATGATTTCATAAGCCGATGTCTGTTTTACTTCCAGAAGTTCACATATATCGGCTGCCTTTAAAAATAATTTATTCTGCATAATCAGTACCTCCTGTGTTTTGAATATTTATCTCTTCATATACTCTGTACTGGCAGATGCAAAATCGGACATCATTTTCCGAAATTTATCAAATTTTCTTGTTTTTTAATTCTCCATCAGTGTGATTACTGTGTCATGGAGTTTAAGCTCATCGAAAGTAAAGAACCTTTCTGTGGTATCTGTTTTCTAAATGCAGGCAACAAAAAAACAGTCTGCCTTGACGAAAATCACTTCAATCAAAACAAACTGTTCTTCATATTTACTCTAATTTTATTTTATGAGAATAACCGATTTCACGAAATTTGCAGGTGAATCTGGAATATAAACAAGAGAAAAAAATAATTTTTAAACTCCATTTGCACTCCATTTGGTCTTTTCGACACCCCGCAAAGCCTTTATTTATGGGCTTTTCCGCGATTTTTCAAGCTACTCAAACTCAATCGTTCCCGGTGGCTTACTCGTCAGATCATAGAATATTCTATTCACCCCGCGAACTTCATTTATAACTCTGCTCATCACCTTATTCAGAACTTCATACGGAATCTCCGCTGCCTCTGCAGTCATGAAATCAATCGTATTAACAGCTCTAAGAGCTACAGCATAATCATAAGTTCTTTCATCACCCATAACACCAACACTTCTCATATTCGTAAGTGCTGCGAAATACTGTCCGATTGTCTTATCAAGACCTGCGTTTTCGATCTCTTCACGATAAATCGCATCTGCGTCCTGAACGATACGAACTTTCTCAGCTGTTACTTCGCCGATGATACGTACTCCAAGTCCCGGTCCTGGGAATGGCTGACGGAATACGAGTCTTTCAGGAAGTCCGAGCTCAAGTCCTGCTTTACGAACCTCATCTTTGAAAAGGTCACGAAGCGGCTCAATGATTTCTTTGAAATCTACGAAATCCGGAAGTCCTCCTACATTGTGGTGAGATTTGATCACTGCGGATTCTCCGCCAAGACCACTCTCTACAACGTCCGGATAAATTGTTCCCTGTGCAAGGAATTCAACAGTACCGATCTTCTTTGCTTCTTCTTCAAAGATACGGATGAATTCCTCACCAATAATCTTACGTTTTGCTTCTGGTTCTGTAACTCCTGCAAGTTTATTATAATATCTTTCCTGTGCATTTACGCGGATAAAGTTCAGGTCGAACTGGCCTTCTGGTCCGAAGATTGCCTCAACCTCATCTCCTTCATTTTTACGAAGAAGTCCGTGATCTACGAATACACAAGTAAGCTGTTTTCCGATTGCTTTGGAAAGAAGACCTGCTGCCACTGAAGAGTCAACCCCACCTGACAGTGCGAGCAATACTCTTCCGTTTCCAACCTTCTCGCGGATCTCTGCGATTGTATTCTCAACAAAAGCATCCATCTTCCAGTCGCCTGCACATTCACATACATTTTTAACAAAGTTGTTGATCATCTTTGTTCCTTCTACTGTATGAAGTACTTCTGGATGGAACTGGATTGCATACAGTTTCTCAGCTGCATTCTCAGCTGCTGCAATCGGACAGTCAGCAGTGTGTGCTGTAATTTCAAATCCCGGAGCGATTTTGGAAATATAATCAAAATGGCTCATCCAGCATGTTGTTGTCTCTGAAACACCCTCAAATACTTTGGAGTCTTTCTTATCAATAAGAACTTCTGTCTTACCGTACTCTCTTACGTCAGCACGCTCAACTTTTCCGCCAAGTACATGTGACATCAGCTGTGCACCATAGCACAGTCCGAGAACCGGAATGCCAAGTTTGAACAGTTCTTCTGAATAAGTCGGTGAATCTGGCTCATAACAGCTGTTCGGTCCGCCTGTGAGAATGATTCCCTTCGGATTCATTGCTTTGATCTTTTCAATATCTGTCTTATAAGAATAAATCTCGCAATATACATTACATTCCCTGACACGTCTGGCAACCAGCTGATTATACTGTCCACCAAAGTCAAGGACAATTACTAATTCTTTCTTCAAATCTTTCCTCCTGTAAAATCCAATTAAAACTATTTGCTTTATCTATATATTTTTCTGTTCTTCATTATAGTAGAGTAATCGTTGATTTACAAGTACTTGTTTATGTAAAATAAAATCTTATCCACAATTTCTATTACTATACACTGTAATTATTCCCCTTCTGATCTATCCGGAACAAAGAATGTGCCTTGCACATTCTTGCGCCTGCGGCGTTGCTAAGCGCCAGTGGCGCTTGTTTAGCAAGGACCGAAGTGGAAACGTAGACCGCTTGCGACATCTACATTGTACGCCGCAGTGCGCATCCTTAGCGGAGCGTTTTTTGTATATTAGGAAAGCACTTTCCTAATATACAAAAAAGATGCCGGACAAATGCCCGACATCCCATTTTTTATGTTCCATTTTTTATGCTGCAAATCTTTCCAGCTGTCTCTCAAGTTCTGTACAATCGTCTGCATACATCTGCAGTTCAATCACGTTATTCAATCCCAGATTCATGATTCCAAGTAATGACTTCGCATCTACTACAGCCCGTCCTCTTCTCATGTCCATGTTAAAGTCAAATTTACATACTGTGTTCACGAAATCAATGATCTCATCCGGGTGTTTGAAAGTAATGTTCATTGTGCTCATTCTTTTCACCTCTTTCTGCCTTAGTGGCTATGAAATCCTTTTCATTTTTCACTTGTATCATAGCATATTTTTTTATTTTTAAAAGGGTGAAATTTTTTATAAAGGTGTATTTTTTTAATTAAATATGGCTCTTATTCTCTATTTTCTTCTCATAAGCAACATGAAATTACTCTTGATTATGAAATCCCATTGGAGTTACGTCTGTATTCTGTTGGTAAAATCCCTTCCTCCTCTTTAAACACCTTACTCATATATTTTGGATCAGAGTAACCGACAAGCTCCGCAATCTGATTCATCTTATATTTTGTTGTCCTGAGAAGTTCCTTTATTTTTTCTATCCTGTATTTCCTCACTGTTTCTGTAAAATTATATCCTGTCTCTTTCTTAAACTGGGAACTCAGGTATTCTTCAGATACATAAAGCTGGTTCGCTGTTTCTTCCAATGTAATACCACTGTCATATTCTTTTCTTATAATTTCCATTGCTTTTTGAATAAGCGTACTGTACTGCTCAAATTTATGCTCATATGATATCATCCGTTCCAAGCCTTGAATCGCTTTCTCTATCTGTTTCCAGCTGATAGCATATGTAATCTGCTGCATAAGGTTCAGAATTTCTGTTTCATCAATCTCCCCACCATAATTTCTATAATTCAATCCAGCCGCCATGCAAAAGCGAATGATACTGTATTTTATTTCTTTGGGAAAATATTTTTCTCTTTTCATTTCCTCACAAACAAGTTGGAATTGTCTGGCAATTCCTTTCTTGTTTTCATCGAAGATCATTTCTCGCATTCGTTGTTCTAATTCTACCGGATAACGCACCGGAACAATTTTGGATTTCTCAATCATCTGCTGACAGATCAAAACTCCTCGTGGCTGGAGAAGATTCCATTCCATGAGACTTCCTGCCTGAATCATTGCATCTGCCAGCTTCGTCAGCTGTTTTGTCTCTATCCATACACAAATAATTGTCCCCGGGAAATTTCTACACAACGCAGTGACCACATTTTTTTGAAAATATTCTTCCCAGTTCCTTGCTTCATGTACCCGGTAAATGATCAGATACACCTTTTTCCATCGATCCGAACATATAACTGATGCCGAAAATCCACACTTACGTCTACAGATTTCTTCGAGAAATCCACGTACATTCTCCTTCTGCTCCTCGTATTCGTCTGCCATTGAAACCGTAAATAAATATCCTGGATCATCCACTGTAAAACCAAATCTCCGGATGGTCATTTCATTCAACTTCTGATTCGATATAATTTCCCCATATCTGCAGCTTAACAGAACATTTTCAACAGTAAAAGATGCCTGCATCCAATATTCGTCTCTGATTTTTTCATGAATACGGCTTAATGCCTTCTTAAGCTCCATTGGCCGGAACGGATGTACTAAATATCCGTCCACCCCCAGATCGATTGCCTGTTTTGCCTGCTGAAAATCTTCATCCTTTGTTATAATAATCACACGGAACTCGCGTCCTTCCGTGCGTAATTTTCTCAAAAGATTTAATCTATTCATCCGTGGAAGTCCAATGTCCATAATGACAAGATTCGGCTGCATAACTGTTATCAGCTCATATGCAGACTGCCCATTTCCTGCAATCCCCGCCAACTCGTAATTCGGATCTACGCGTTTCAAACCTTTTTTCAGTTCTTCTAATACTTTTTCATCCCTTTCAACGATTGCCACCCGCATTTGAACAGTCTCCTCTCAATGTTCGTGTTTTCGATTGAATATCCTTCTTTTATTGTAACATTAACTTCAATAATTGGAAGCATGCAAGTGTAAATATTTTTCTCTGGTAGCGAGCCCGCCCCGGATGTGACGTTCTGATTTGTTGGTGTCTAAAACCTTACGCGTTTCATGAGCCAATGATGGATTGATCTGAAGCAGACGTTCTGTAACGTCCTTATGCACCGTACTCTTACTAATCCGAAACTGTTTCGCTGTCTGTCTCACTGTCGCATTATTTTCTATAATATAATTTGCAATTTCTACTGCACGCTCCTCAATATATTCTCTCATAGAAAAGCCCCTGCATAGTTTGTTTTTTACAATCTATGCAAGGGCAAATTAATGTATGTCTAATTCCTGTTCCATCTTATTCGTGGAAAACATCATACTATACAACTTAATACTCAAATACTGCCACACCATATCCCGGAAGAGGATATGCAAAGGAATATTTCTGACCATCACATTCCTGTTTCTCTGGTTTGTAAACCAGTGGGCGTTCTTCACCTGATCCACCGTATTTTGTCTCATCACTGTTAAGAACAAGCTTGCACTGCTTTCTTCTCGGAACACCAACACGGTAATCCGGTCTGTCTACCGGTGTAAAGTTGCATACAAAGAGCAGATTCTTCTTCCCCTCCTTTGAATGTCTTGTGAAACTGAAAATACTCCGGAAGATGTCGTCCTTATTGATCCAGTCAAATCCCTTCGGATCATCATCCAACTCATACAATGCCTTATTCTTCTTATACAGATGAAGCAGGTCTTTATACCAGTTCTGAATCTGCTGGTGCGGTTCTTCTGCAAGAAGGAACCAATCCAGTTCTCTCTCTTCACTCCACTCACGAAGCTGCGCGAACTCCTGTCCCATAAAGAGAAGTTTCTTTCCTGGATGTCCCATCATAAATGCATACGCCGCTTTCAGGTTACGGAACTTATCCAATCCTTCTCCCGGCATCTTATTCAACATAGAGCATTTCAGATGAACAACCTCATCATGAGAAAGTACAAGAATATAGTTCTCTGAATATGCATACTCCATGGAAAATGTCATCATGTGATGTGCATTTTTTCTGAAATAAGGATCCAGTTTCATGTACTCTGTAAAGTCATGCATCCATCCCATATTCCACTTCAAAGTAAATCCAAGTCCGTCATCCTCAGGAGATCCTGTCACCTTCGGCCATGCTGTAGACTCTTCTGCGATCATCATAACGCCTTTATTTCTTCCGCAAACTACAGAATTCAGATGTTTAAAGAATGCAATCGCCTCAAGATTCTCATTTCCACCAAATTTATTCGGAATCCACTGTCCATCTTCTCTTCCGTAGTCCAGATACAGCATAGATGCCACTGCATCTACACGAAGTCCGTCTACATGATAATGTTCAACCCAGAACAATGCATTCGCCAGAAGGAAATTAGAAACTTCCGGTTTTTCATAATTGAAAACCTTCGTTCCCCAATCAGGATGCTCACCCTTTCTCGGATCTGGATATTCGAATGTCGGTGTTCCGTCAAAATCTGCCAGACCATGTGCATCTTTCGGGAAATGCGCCGGTACCCAGTCGAGAATAACACCGATATTATTTTTATGAAGATAATTCACCATATATGCAAAATCTTCCGGTGTTCCATAGCGTGCAGTTGGTGCATAATATCCGGTTACCTGATATCCCCAGGAACCGTCAAACGGATGCTCTGCGATTCCCATCAACTCAACATGAGTATATCCCATCTCTTTTACATACTTTGTAATTGCTTCTGCAAACTCACGATATGTATAGAATCCTTCATCTTCTCTTCCAGGATGTCTCATCCAGGAACCCATATGCACTTCGTAAATAGACACGGGTTCTTCTTTGTTATCCCACTTCTCACGAGCTGTCATCCACTTACTGTCTGACCAGTTCAAATTAGAAATGTCTGTGATTCTGGATGCTGTTCCCGGTCTGAGCTCTGCATAATTAGCAAATGGATCTGCTTTGTAGATCTTCTCACCTGCCTGTGTCTCTATACAGAACTTATACAAATCCCCTTTCTTCGCCTCCGGAACGAAGCATGTATATATTCCGAGAGGCTCTCCTCTCTTCATCTTGTCTTTCGTCTCATCCCAGTCATTAAACTCTCCGATTACAGAAACGTTTACTGCATGAGGAGCCCATACCGCAAAATATACTCCTCTTTTTCCGTTCTTTGTCACCTCATGGGCACCCATCTTTTTATAAATCTCATAATGATTTCCCTGCCCAAAAAGATAATGGTCAAGTTCTCCGATCTCATAAGGCTGCACTTTCGTCTTCGTGCTGTTTTTCTTAACCATAAAGCCACCTCACTGCTCAAATATATTCCTGATTGTAATGATTTAAAAACCATACAATTTCTTATAGATCAAGGCACATTACCGAATCTTTCCATCGGTAACAAAGTTTCATCCTCCCCTTGAACACTATAGTTTTATTATACTTGATACTGCATAAAAAAGAAAGAGAAAATGTATTATTGCACAAAAATAGACAGTCGTTTTACTGACTGTCTATTAATTCTTAACAAATATATGTCGTTAAATGTTGAAATCTTTCTCTGAAAGCAGAATTCTGTCGGAAGCATCTGTATTCTTTCCAAATACTCTCTTCACAAGTTTCTTTGCAGAAGCTTTCTGTGAATGAGCGATCGCATCATCCATCACTTCTTTCACTTCTGCTACTGTTACTGCATGATCTTCTCTCTGTAAAGAATCAATCTTACTGTACAGTGCAAGAATTCCCATCTCATCAATTCTGTAACCGTTCTCCTGAGCATAAGTCTGTCCAAATGTTACAAGCTCATCATTAATAAAGATCGGCACTTCAAGTCTGGAAGTGAATTTTCTTCTGAATTCTCTGTTGGAAGAAAGAAGTCTGTCCAGTGGTTTTCTCTGCTCTTCAAGAACTACCAGAAGTTCTCCTGTATCCTGCTCCATTGCTTTGTTCAGCTTGGCAAGCGTTTTTTCGTTCATCTGTCCGGCTTTTTCAATGATCAGTGCACCGCCGTACAGTTTACGGAAAATATCTCCGATTCTCTTCTTATTCAGTGACTCTCCTGTTACAATCGCAACCTTGCCCTGACGGATGTTACGCTGCTTCTGAATTGCCTTTACAACATCAACAGCAAGAACTGTCTTTCCATTTCCTTTATTTCCAATGATCAGAAGGTTTCCTGTTCTGGAAGTTCCTTTGCGGTTTGTACAGTTCTTATCCTGCTCAAGTACATCTACCAGCTGCTCACTCATACCACGTACAGGTACGAAATAAGAGAAGAGTTTCTTCTGTTCATCTGTAAGTCCTGCCCTTGTACCGATTCCACTCTGTGTTTCAAGGTCGTAACGGCCATGCACGATAAATCCTGTATCAGACATTGCATCTGCAATCTCATCTAATGGCAATGGTGATGTCTTACCTGTTGCGATCAATTTTGCTGTCTCTTTACGGCTCAATGGTGTCGTCGCAGACATGATATCAATTCCGTCATCTTCATCCGGGATCTCTCTGTCATCCGGCTCTTCACTATGCTCTGGATTCACGCTGAATTCATCTTCAAAATTTGGCACTTCTTCATAAGAATTCAGACCAAGAAGATCATCATCTGAAATCTTATCTTCTGCTGTGAAAAGATCTCTTGGATTGATTACTTCATCATCTTCATCGTCTTCTTCATAACCATAGGCATCCAGATCATCATATCCTTCTTCATCACCAAACAGATCATCATCAGCGTCTTCATAATCATCCGGCAGATCGTCTTCAGACTCTTCATAATCATCCAACAAATCGTCTTCAGACTCTTCATAATCATCTAAAATATCGTCTTCTGCAAACTCTTCTGCATCATCCCAGTCATACGCATCATAATCTTCGTACTCATCCTCACCGAGTCTGAGATCATCTGCAAGCTCTCCCATATTTTCATGCGGTTCTTCTTCTACCTCAAGAACTTCTTCTGAACTTACTGTTGTATCTACTTCTTCCTCTTCCGGAATAACACCTTCAATCTCATCAATCAGTCTCTGTATCTCTGGTGATAAAATTGGTTCTTCATTATTTTTATTGTCCATAGTCTCTCTTACTGCTGCTCCTTCTGAATCATCTTCATCATTTACAACTTCAGTTTCTGAGATCAGTTCCTCCACCTCAGACAAATCTTCTGATTCATCTGTCAGATCTTCTGACTCAGCTTCATCTATTTCAAGAATATCTTCCTCTTCTGGTTCCGCTTCCTCCACTTCAAGGATTTCTTCCTCTTCCGGTTCCGCTTCCCCTGCTTCAAGGATATCTTCCTCTTCCGGTTCTGCTTCCCCTGCTTCAAGAACTTCTTCCTCTTCCGGTTCCGCTTCCTCTGCTTCTATGACAACTGCATTTTCTGAGACATCTTCTGACGCCTCCTCCGCTGCCTGTTCTATAAGCTCTTCTTCTGTCTCCGGTTCCGGTATCAATTCTTTCATCCCTGATGGAACTACTCGTTCTTTACTAGCTTCCTCAGCTTTCTTCTCTTCTTCCAATTGATTCACAATTTCAAGATCTTCTACATCTTCAATTGCTGCAATATCCTCTTCCAGATCTGTCATATCCGGTTCGACTTCTTCTCCCGGTTCTGCCTGAACTTCTGGTTTCGGGTTGAGTAATTGCTGCAGAGCTTCATCTAACCGCATCGTATCTCCAAGTTTCTTCTTGACTGGTTTTACCGGATTCTTGCTGACAATCGGTATGGAAGCAGTATCTTTGCTAAGTGTTCTCTTATCTCCACTTGTCTCTACCGTTGCCGGCTGAACTTCTGACTGAACTTCTGGCTCATCCACAACATTTTCTATAACTTCTGCTGTTTCTACTCCTGCTTCTTCCGGATTTTCCACTTTGGCATCCGGCTCTTCTGCCGCTTCCAAAGTAACCGCATCCGTATCAATCACATCAGAAGTACTGTCGTTCTCCATCACCGGCTGCTCTGTCAGCCCGATTGATCTTGTATCTCCAAGTGCTTCGGCTCCTTCTGATGTAGAATCTTTTTCCTCGTCTTCTCCTAAATAAGAAGCCAGATCTGGTATTTCTTCTGTCTCTGAAGAAAGCTTCTCGTATCTGTGATCGTATTTCTGCTGCTGCGATGGTGATAATGGTTTATACTGCATCTTCAGTTCCATCGCCTTATAAACATACTTGCCCTCGCTGAACCAGAGGATCAGATCATCACACTCTTCCAGACATTCTGTCATCATACCTGCTTCGCGATAAAGCTTTGCCAGTTCATATGCCCACTCTTCAATATATTCTGCCTTCTTAAATTCCTCCAGAGCCTCAATCTGCTGTTCGATTGGCGCTCTCTGCGCTCTTAAGATCTGATATCTAAGGATATGCCTGTTCGGATCTTTCGGTGCAATCTGGATAAATTCGTCATAATAGTCAATTGCTTCATCTATATTCTTTGTCTTAATTGCAAGAGAACATAACTTATAGATCACCTTGCGGCTTCCTTCAGAACGGCGATATGCAAGATTCATCACATCATAGCTCTTCTGATACTCTTTTGTTTTCTCATAAATATCACTGACATTCATCAGCATCCCTGCGTTACGGACACGCTTCCAGTCAATCAGATCTGCTGCTGCCGCTGCTTTTCTGTATTCTCCATCTTCCATAAGTTCCAGCATCTCTTCTGTCTTTAACTTATATTCATACTTATCCACTGTACTCACCTCATTGTCATTGAAATATTAGTTTTGGTCTGAATGTGTCCATTAGGCACTAGCCGATACTCTTTCATTATTCTACCATATGAGGTCTGTAATGTCAAAAAAATGCACTTTCAATTCCTTTTGAAAGTGCATTTTTAGTGTTATTTAATTGTATTATTATTATAATTTTATATTTTGTATCGGAGATTATTCTCGATTCTACGTTCCTGTAAGACCTTTGTCATCTGTTATTTTATCACCTGAATGATTTTCATATCCATTCAATACTTTATGTATTAAATCTTCTGTCAAGTCATTCCTGCTTTTATAACAAATCTGAGATTATAACATATCCTTTCAATGTTTCTTTACACATTTTTCATTCTATGTTATATGCGGTATTTTTATTCAATACATCTATGAGTGATTCATCTTTTTCTCTTTGCTTCCAGTTTCCGTACTCTCCGATCTTTGATCTTCTTTTCTTTCTACTGGACTTTTACGCTTGGCAAAGGTCTCTTTCTTCACAGGAACCTTCACTCATCATACCACTGACATATTGATAAAAATCTGAAACTATACTGTCCATGGGACTGACCTCCTGTTGAACTTGTATTTTTAATCTAATCAGACATCTGCTACTTTTGCCTTCTTAGTTAAATATCTTTGGGAGATTTCTTTCTCTCTTTGATGGTTATATAATAACATTCGGCATCCTATTTGTCAATATATTTGTTAGATTTTTTTGTATTTTTTATTTATTCTTTGCTTTTATTTTAATTGTCTGAATTTTCAAACATTTTAATTAACAGATTTCTGCTCCTGCCGGCATTTCTTTTTCCGGTGTCATCAATGCAAGATTTCCTTCTGCATCTTCTGCACAAAGCAGCATTCCCTCTGAAAGTACACCTGCCAGCTTCGCCGGTTTCAGGTTTACAAGAACCATAACCTTCTTACCAACCATTTCTTCTGGTGTGTAATGTGCTTTGATTCCGGATACGATCTGTTTTACCTGACTTCCGATCTTCACCTGAGAACAGAGAAGCTTTTTGGATTTCTTTACAGCCTCACATGCAATGATCTCTCCAACCTGGAACTGCATTGCTCCGAACTGCTCAAATGTGATCTCTTCTTTTGGCTCGATGTCGATAACAGCTTCTTCCTCTTTCTTTTCTTCTACTTTCGGATGAAGTTCTTCCACTTTCTTCATAACCTCTTCAAGGTCCATTCTCTGGAACAGGATCTCCGGCTTCTCTGTTACATGTCCGTTACCAAGCTGCTCAAGAATCTTCTTACTTGTAGAAGGCATAAAGGATTCAAGAAGTCTTGCGCCTTCGGAAATGCTCTGGATCAGATTCCAAAGTACTGTGGAAAGACGATCTTTCTTGGACTCATCTTTTCCGAGTACCCAAGGAGTTGTCTCATCAATATATTTATTGCAGCGTTTGAACAGATTGAAGATCTCTGTAATCGCATCGGCAACACGGAGGTCTGCCATCTTAGCATCAACTGCTTTAGAAGCATTCTCCACAACTGCTTTCAGTTCTGCATCTACATCTTCCACAACACCCTTATCTTCTACTGTTCCGCCAAAGTATTTGTTTGTCATGGAAACTGTTCTGTTCACAAGGTTTCCAAGTGTATTAGCCAGGTCAGAGTTCAGACGCTCTACCATCAGCTCCCAGGAAATAACACCATCATTCTCGAATGGCATCTCATGAAGTACGAAGTAACGAACTGCATCTACACCAAAGAAATCAACGAGTTCATCAGCATAGAGAACATTTCCCTTGGATTTACTCATCTTACCGTCTCCCTGAAGCAGCCACGGATGTCCGAATACCTGTTTCGGAAGTGGAAGATCAAGAGCCATAAGGAAGATTGGCCAGTAAATTGTATGGAAACGGATGATATCTTTTCCGATCAGATGAAGGTCTGCCGGCCACAGTTTGTTGAACTGCTCTGTACTGTTTCCGTCTGCGTCATATCCGATTCCTGTGATATAGTTTGTAAGAGCATCAAGCCATACATATACAACGTGCTTTGGATCGAAATCTACCGGAATTCCCCACTTGAAGGATGTTCTGGATACACACAGATCCTGAAGTCCCGGAAGAAGGAAGTTGTTCATCATCTCGTTCTTACGGGCAACCGGCTGAATGAACTCCGGATGTGTGTTGATATGCTCAATCAGACGATCCGCATACTTACTCATTTTGAAGAAATATGCCTCTTCCTTTGCCGGCTGAACCGGACGTCCACAGTCAGGACATTTTCCATCTACAAGCTGAGACTCTGTGAAGAAAGACTCACACGGTGTACAGTACATTCCTTCATAATGTCCCTTGTAAATATCTCCTTTGTCGTAAAGTTTCTTGAAAATCTTCTTAACCTGTTTCTCATGATCTTCATCTGTTGTACGGATGAATTTGTCATAAGATGTATCCATCAGATCCCAGATTCTTTTGATTTCTGTTGATACATTATCTACGAATTCCTTTGGTGTGATTCCAGCTTCCTCGGCTTTGAGCTCAATCTTCTGTCCGTGCTCATCTGTTCCTGTCTGGAAGAATACATCATATCCCTGGCTTCTCTTGTAACGTGCGATTGCATCTGCAAGCACGATCTCATATGTGTTTCCGATATGCGGTTTACCTGATGTATAGGCAATCGCTGTTGTTATATAATATTTTGGTTTTTCTGACATTTTTCTGCCTCCTTTTCCCGCAGTGCGGGATTCTTTTCTCAAATTCCAGTGACTACTAATACGATTTTTGCTCGTTGTTCGCGTAAAAAAACGCCCTCCCAGGGACTTGCATCCCTGAGAAGACGAATCCTACTTTCGTGTTACCACTTCTCTTCGTTCCTTCCTCGCGGAAAGAAACCTCTATGAGTATCTGCATTTTCTTTAGTGAGAACTGCTTCGTTGGTTACAAATACTGTAAACAATAAGGCATCTCACACTGTTGACACTCTTCGCTATAAAGGGCGAATCCCTTCACAGACTAACCCGAATCTTTTCCGTAATCCAAAGTATCTGTCAGACAGCTGCCTTGAATCATTTTATCCGGCTCATCTGCGCTGCTCAGAAGCCATCTTCATCTGTCTTCCATCCGTCCCTCTCAGCATCCGGCCTATCAGCCTTCAGGACTTTTCTGTAGAATCTGTTACAGACTACTCTCTTCCTCATCGCGTTTCGCTTATCACTGCTTTTCATTCCTTAAAAAGGGTAGCATAACGCGAATAGAATGTCAAGATACACCGCTTGTTGATTTCTCTTTCGATTCCTCTGTTGTCCCGCCAGCATTTCCTTTCACTTTCACTCTTGGAAATGTAATATCCACCCGGAACAGATCACCATCCAGATACAATTCAAACGTTCCGCCCTGCATCGTTGTAAGACTCTTCGCTATGGAAAGACCCAATCCACTTCCTTCTGTACTTCTGGAAATGTCTCCGCGGATAAAACGTTCGGTCAGTTCGTCCGCCTGAATATTCAACTGATGCTCGGAAACATTTTTCAATGAAAATCTTACCTTTGTATCATCTGTTTTCAGAGTCGCGTAAACTCTGGTTCCAGGCATTGCGTACTTGGCTGCATTTCCGTAAATATTTTCCAAGACACGCCACATTCTTCTACCATCAACATGCACAACAGCCGGTTCTGCCGGAAGATCTGTGACGATTGCCAAATTTCTTGCCTCGAATTTTTCTTCGAGTTCACCCTGCGTCTGCTGGATCATTTCTGACAGATCAAGATCCATATATTCCAGGGAAATATTCCCGCTGCTGACTTTCGATGCTTCTACTACATCTTCTGTCAATGTCTTCAGTCTCTGTGCTTTCTCTTCCAAAATATTCAGATAATCCTGAATTTTCGGATCCGCCGGATCTGTCTGTCTTAAGATGCCGACATAATTCAAAATAGAAGTCAGCGGTGTCTTAATATCATGAGAAACATTTGTGATCAGGTCGGTCTTAAGGCGTTCATTTTTCATTGCCTCAGCAACTGCTTTATTAAGTCCTGTTCCGATTCCGTTGATCATCAATGCAAGTGTTTTGTTTTCTCCATGCAGTCCGTCAATCGGAATCTGATAACTCATATTTCCGACAGCGATCTCCTGGATTCCTTTTCTCAATCGATTCTTCTCCATCACATTTGCAACCATGTAATAGAATAGCACTGCATCAGCAATCAGCAGCAGAATCACCAGGAAGAAATCTCCATTCCAAAGTACGAAAAGCTGAAACAGGAAATAAAGAATCAAAAGTCCTGCTGTTTTCTTTGTAAGCTTCACATCTCGTAATATTTTCCCAATAAATATACCGAAGCTTCGAAGCAGACTGTTCTCCCACAGACTCTTTGCCTTAATTCTTCTTACCAGACTGAGATA
>ERZ869983.397-NODE-397-length-14616-cov-6.669716_pt1 | contig 14616 bp, 9 predicted proteins | sample MGYA00521106_ERZ869983 | MGnify/ENA primary metagenome ERZ869983 (study PRJEB32232, sample SAMN07284972) | human gut metagenome | biome: human-associated habitat; material: feces | host: Homo sapiens | place: Tanzania | collected 2014-04-05 ...
GAGAATTGCCACCAGAAACAATTCGTAAAGAGTTTCATTTTGAAGGAAATGTTCAAAACATCGGTTTTCGTTTTGAAATACTAAATCGTTCTAAACCGTTAGGCATTACAGGCTATGCCAAAAACAATGATGATGGTAGTGTAACAGCACAGTTACAAGGAAGCGAGAAAAACATAAATAAAGTTATCAAAGACCTTCAAAACATTGATCGAATTCAAATTGATTCCATTACCGAAAAAGAGATTCCACTTGATTATTATGAGAATGAATTTTATATCATTTACTAGAAAAAAGATATCAATTCAATTGAACTGATATCTTTTGTTTTATCTAGATAAGTTTGTACTCTTAGAATTCATGATTTTAAATACATCATCTTCTGTGACAACATTAAAATCGTGTTGAATCATAAGCTTTAATACACTCGCACTAATCGCAAAATCCACTGTTTTTTGAGGATCAAATCCATTGATTAGTCCATGCACAAATGCAGCACCATACGCATCACCTGCACCTACGGCTTCTAAGCTATGAACTGTATGAATTGGACTTTCATAGAATGTACCATCTACATAATAGATTCCCATCCATTCTCCATCTTCTACTGTACGAATATTTCTTAATACACTTGAGACACTCTTCACATTAGGGAATTGACGAGTAATCTCTAACATACCTTCTTTATACGTATCAATCTGATCAATACCTGTAGATAAGTCTCCATCAAAGGCATGAATGCCTAGTGTTGCTTCAAAATCCTCATCATTGGCAATACATACATCTACATACTGCATTAAATCACGCATCACAACCTGAGCTTGTTCTTTAGACCACATTTTTCCACGATAGTTTAAGTCACAAACAACTTGAATATCATTTTCCTTACAATACTTCAAAGCATTCTTTAAAGATTGACAAACACTATCACTTGCAGCTGGTGTTACACCTGAAAAATAGAAAATATCTCCTGGCTCTAGGATATCTTCCCATTTATAATCCTCTACATCCGATTGTGAAAAAGCACTATAAGCACGGTCATACACAACATTTGTGCTACGAATATTACTTCCTTTTTCAAAGAAATAAATTCCTAATCTTTCTCCACCTCTAACCAAATAATCCGTATTTACACCATAGTGACGAACTGCACTCAATGCGGACATTCCTACTGGATTGTTTGGCACTTTCGATACAAAAGCACATTTATCTTCAAACATTGCTAAGCTCACTGCAACATTAGCTTCTGCACCACCATAACTTGCCTCAAAACCATCGCTTTGCATAATACGCAAGTTTTCTGGTGTCTTTAAACGAAGCATGATTTCTCCAAAAGTTACTACCTTCATAACATATATCCTCCATAAACACTATAATTATACCATTTTTTGATAGTTACTCACTGTTCTTTTCGAGTCTTTTTGTGAAAGGGATTTCAAAAAGTGCTTGTATTTTATTTTTACCTGTGCTATCATCCCAAATGTAAATAACGGCTGTTACTGGTAATGCAGGCAAGACCAAGATATTTAAGTTGCATTTTTAATGCTCTTTTTATCTTGGTCTTTTTTATTGCCATAAGCCTAGAAAGAGGAGAATATGAATTATCAACAATTAGGAAACGATATCATTCAAAACATTGGTGGTATCGACAACATCAAACAATTAACGCATTGTGCAACTCGTTTAAGACTTGAATTCTATGATATGAATAAAGTCAACACAAAGAAAATCGAATCATTAAACGGCGTAATTAGCGTCGTAGAAAAAGGTGGACAATACCAAATCGTAATCGGTAATGAAGTACAAACTGTATTTAGAGCCATTCAAGCCCAAATGAAAGATGTCCCTTCTACTTCTCATGAAGAAGTTGGAGAAGAAAAAGGTAGTGTTGTAAACCGTATTATCAGTGTTATTTCTACAACATTTACACCTGTTATCCCTGCTTTAATTGGTGGAGGTATGATTAAAGCCGTACTATCTATCTTAGTTTTATTTAACTTAGTAAATGAAGCAAGTTCTACCTATGAAATCATCAACTTTATTTCGGATGCCCCATTCTACTTTATGCCCGTACTTCTTGCGTATGGAGCCAGTCAAAAATTTAAAACAAGTCCTATTATGGCAATGACAATGGCATGTGCACTTTTACACCCAACATGGTCTAGTCTAGTTTCAGCCGGTGAACCATTAACATTCTTTGGAGCTCCTGTTGTATTAGTTGACTATGCATCAAGTGTAATTCCTATTATTTTAAGCGTATGGATCATGTCTTATGTTGAAAAGTTTGCCGAAAAATATTCACCATCTATCATCAAATTTTTCTTAAAACCACTACTAGTTATGTTTATCTCTGTTCCTATTGCCCTAATTTTTGTTGGTCCATTAGGAAACTTATTAAATGATTTGGTACAATCAGGCGCTAACTATTTAAATGCACACGTAAGCTGGTTAATCCCAATGTTGATGGGAGCATTCCAACCATTCTTAACATTAACAGGTACTGCATGGGCCATGACACCAATCGCAACAAGTCAAATTTCTACACTTGGTTATGAAATCGTAAATGGACCTGGTATGTTGGCAAGTAATATTGCACAAGGTGGAGCTACTTTGGCTGTCGCATTAAAGGCAAAAGATGAAAACTTAAAATCACTCGCATCATCATCTGGATTTACAGCTGTTATGGGTATTACAGAACCATGCTTATATGGTGTCCTACTAAAATTAAAACGTCCATTTGTCGCATCAATGATTGGTGGAGCTGCCGGAGGTATCTATGCTGGAATCACAGGCCTAGTACGTTATGCCTTTGTTTCTCCAGGATTAACTGCCATTCCTGCATTTATTGGTAAAAATCCTATGAACGTTGTACATGCCATCGTTACAATTATTATTTCTTTCATTGTTGGCTTTGTCGCATCATGGATTCTAGGATTTAAAGAAGATGAACCACAAGAAGAAGTAGAAGCTACTACTGCTGTTTCAAAAGATGAAGTATATGCACCTTGTGATGGAACTGTAAAACCTTTATCTGAAGTAAATGATGATGTATTCTCACAAGAAATCATGGGAAAAGGTATCGCAATTGAACCTAATACAGGTAACTTATATGCACCTTGTGATGGAACTATTACTGTATGTTTCCCTACTGGTCATGCGATTGGATTAAAATCAAAAAATGGAACTGAAATTTTAATGCATGTAGGTATTGATACTGTAAATCTACAAGGAAAATATTTTAATCCTCAAGTCCAAGTGAATGAAGAAGTCAAAAAGGGGCAGTTATTGTTAACTTTTGACTTAGAAAAAATCAAAGAAGCAGGTTATGAAACAACGACACCTGTGATCATCACAAATTCAAAGGATTTTAATTCGATTCAAATTGAAAACCAATCAACAATTCAACATGGAACTAAATTAATTTCTTTAGACTAGGAGGTAAATTATGCACTATTCTAAATTAAAAGATTTCCCACAAAACTTTTTGTGGGGAGCATCCACTTCTGCTTACCAAGTTGAAGGTGCCGTTAGCGAAGATGGTAAAAGCCCATCCATTATTGATATGTATGAACATCCAAGTGATGTAGCTGACTTCTCTGTAGCTTCTGATCATTATCACAGATACAAAGAGGATATTGCCCTATTTGCGCAAATGGGATTAAAAGCCTATCGCTTTTCTATCGCATGGACACGTATCTTACCAAATGGCACTGGTGAAATGAATGAAAAAGGCATCGAATTCTACAACAATGTAATCGATGAATGTTTAAAATACAACATTGAACCTGTTGTTACAATGTATCATTTTGACTTGCCTTACTGCCTAGAAGAAAAGGGAGGTTGGTTAAATCATGATACGATTGAAGCTTTTGTTGAATATGCAAACGTACTATTCAATTGCTTTGGATCCAAAGTAAAATATTGGTTAACAATCAACGAACAAAACACAATGATTTTACATCCAGGTGCCATTGGTTTACCTAAAGGTGGAAAATTACCTTCCAAAAAAGATTTGTATCAACAAAACCACCATATGATGCTTGCCCAGGCAAAAGTTATGAAGCTTTTCCACAATGTGGTTCCAGAAGGAAAAATTGGACCTGCATTAAACTTAACTGCTATGTATCCAGCTACTTGTAATCCAAATGATGCGATTGCCGCTCATAACTGGGAAGTATTACGTTGTTGGAACTTTGTCGATGTATGTGCATTTGGAAAATATCACCCTTTGGCATGGTCTTACCTAACAGATCGTAATATTGCTCCAGAAATTCAAGATGAAGATTTTGAAACATTAAAAGGTGCAAATCCCGACTTTATCGCAATGAACTATTATTCAACCGTAACAATTGCTGCTAGTAAGGGTGATGCTTCGGATGTAGCAGCAAGAGCTGGTGACCAACAAATTATGTTAGGCGAACAAGGTGTTTATCGTCCAAGTGAAAATCCATATGTAGAGAAAACACAATATGGATGGGTTGTTGATCCAGTTGGATTCAGATATACTTTAAGAAAGGTATATGAACGTTATCAGCTTCCCATTCTAATTACAGAAAATGGAATTGGCACCAATGACACATTAGAATCCGATGGATGTATTCATGATCAATATCGTATTGATTTTATTCAAAAACACCTTCACCAAATGCGCTTAGCCATTACAGATGGTGTTGAAATGCTTGGCTATTGTCCTTGGGCGGCTATTGATGTTGTAAGTACTCATCAAGGATATAAGAAAAGATATGGCTTTATTTATGTCGATCGTGATGAATTTGATTTAAAAGAATTAAATCGTTATAAAAAAGATAGTTTTTATTGGTACAAGAAAACCATCGAAGAAAACGGAAAGAATATATAAGTATAAGAGGTGCTTCACATGATTATTGAAAAATTTCTTAACAACAACATGCTTCTAGTAAACGATAATCATGATGAAATGATCGTGATGGGAAAAGGATTGCGTTTTCACTATAAGGTCGGAGATGAAATCAAACAAGAAGACATTGAAAAAACATATGTTCTTCAAGAGGGTACAAATAAAAATGGATATCTTCAAGTTTTAGAAAATGCACCCGACATTTATTTAGAAATTGTGCACCACATCATTGAAATGGCTCAACTTAAGATTTCTTCTCCATTCAACGAACAAATCTTTGTTACCTTGTTAGATCACTTGTTGTATGCAGTGGAAAGATATGAAAAAGGAATTGTTCTACAAAACAGAATGTTGTGGGAAATCCAAAAATTCTATCCAAATGAATTTATGATTGGTCTTAAAGCTGTAGATTATATTAATGAAACACTAAACATTCAACTTCCTGAGGCTGAAGCTGGAAATATCGCATTTCACTTTGTGAATGCACAAATCAAATCGAATGATCTTTCAACAGAGAATGGTATGTTGATGGTTAAAATGCTAAAAGATATTTTCCAAATCATTCAATTAAATTATGGTTACACAATCGATGAAGATTCCCTTCATTATTCAAGATTTGTCGTGCATATGCAGTTTTTCTTACAACGCCTTTTAGAAGATAAAATGCTTGAAAACGAAAATGATGATATTTATTATTCGTACATTATAAAGAATTCTTCTGCCGTGGATTGTGTCAAACAAATCGAAAAATATATCGATAAATTACTACATAAACAAATTACACGTGATGAAAAGATTTATTTAATTGTTCATATCACACGAATTACTACTCACTAAGTATCGCAAATGCGGTACTTTTTTCATGAATTATGTGGAATTATGGAATGTGTAGCACTCTACTTGTCAAAGTGCTAATAAGGTGTATAATGTAATCAATTTCTTAAGGAGGAACACTCATGAACAAACAAAAGAAGCCTTTATACAGATATTACACAATTATATTGATTGTTATTATGGCTTTAAACTTTATCGTATTCCCTATGTTTCAACAATCTAAGCTTGAAACAACCAACTATTCGGATTTCTTAAATAAGATTGAAGAAAAGAAGATTGATACCGTTCAAATTGAAGATCACAATATTTATTACACTTTAAAGAAAGACTCAAAAGATAAGACTTATAAAACAGGTGTTATGAATGATTCAGATTTAGTCAATCGTTTGGATAAATCCGGAGCTAAATTTGGACAAGTCTATCAAGAACAAATGAATCCCATTGTATCTAGTTTAATTTCCTTCTTCTTACCATTAATCATTTTCTGGGCCTTTGGATCATGGATGTTTAAGCGTATGCAGAAAAAAATGGGTGGAGATGATCAAATGTCATTCACCCAAGGATCTGGTTTTGGTCTAGGCAATCTAGGAAAGAGCAATGCCAAAGTCTATGTTGGTGAACAAACTGGAAAAACATTTAACGACGTTGCTGGACAAGAAGAAGCTAAGGAAAATCTACAAGAAATTGTGGACTTCTTAAACAATCCAGCTAAATATAAAGAGATTGGTGCTAAGATGCCAAAAGGAGCCTTATTAGTAGGTCCTCCTGGAACTGGTAAAACACTACTTGCCAAAGCCGTTGCCGGAGAGGCTGGCGTTCCATTCTTCTCTATTTCAGGTAGTGAATTTGTAGAAATGTTTGTTGGTAGAGGTGCTGCTAAAGTGCGTGATTTATTCAAACAAGCACGTGAAAAAGCTCCTTGTATTGTATTTATTGATGAAATTGATACCATTGGTAAAAAACGTGATGGCGCAGGTATGAATGGCAATGATGAGCGTGAACAAACATTAAACCAATTACTTGCCGAAATGGATGGATTCGATGGTTCCAAAGGCGTTGTATTACTTGCCGCCACAAACCGTCCTGATTCATTAGATCCTGCTTTAACTCGTCCTGGTCGTTTTGACAGAAGAATCCCAGTTGAACTTCCTGATCTTGCAGGTCGTGAAGCCATTCTTAAATTACATGCCAAAGACATCAAATGCTCAAACAACATTGACTTTAACGTAATCGCTAGAGCGAGTGCAGGAGCAAGTGGTGCAGAACTTGCCAACATTATCAACGAAGGTGCTTTATTAGCCGTTCGCGACCATCGTAAAACAGTAGTTCAAAAAGACTTAGAGGAAGCCATTGAAATCGTTATTGCGGGCGAACAAAAGAAGGGTGCAGTGATCTCTAATCGAGAAAGAATGATCGTTTCTTATCATGAAATAGGACATGCACTAGTGGCTGCCAAATGTAAAAATACAGCTCCCGTTCATAAGATCACAATTATTCCTCGTACAAAAGGAGCTTTAGGCTACACTATGCAAGTAGAAGAAAATGAACAAAACCTATTATCAAAAGAAGAAGCTTTCCAAAAGATCATGGTGTATACTGGTGGTCGTTGTGCTGAAGAATTGATTTTCAATTCGATCACAAGTGGTGCGAGCAATGATATTGAACAAGCCACTAAGCTTGCTAGAGCCATGATTACACGTCTAGGTATGTCCGATGAGTTTGGTATGACAGCCTTAGAAACAGTAAACAACCAATATTTAGGTGGCGATACATCCTTAGCTTGTTCAAATGAAACGGCTACTAAGATTGATGAGGCAACCATCGCCTTGATTAAAAAAGCGCATGATGAAGCTTATCAAATTCTTGAAGACAACAAGATGAAGCTACATGAACTAGCTAAATTCTTATATGAAAGAGAAACAATTACAGGTGAAGAATTTATGTATATCTTAAATAAGCCTGCTGAAATCCCAGCACAAACAAATAAAGATTAAGATGTGTGTAATGCACATCTTTTTTAAATATAATGTATTGCGAGTTTTTGCATTACATTATATTTCATTTGATAAAAGTTTTATCAAATTGTATAATTTTAATATAATATATTGCGAGTTTTTATATTACTTTATACTAGGAGGATTTATGGAAATTCAAAGAAATCTATATTTACAGAAATTGATTGCTTGTCAACATGACGGACAAATCAAAGTCATCACAGGCCTGAGAAGATGCGGAAAATCGTTTCTACTTTTCCATCTTTTTAAAAATTATCTATTAGAAAACGGCATTGATAACCAACAAATTATCACTTTTGAATTGGATCAGATGAAAGACATTCAATATCGAAACCCCATTGAACTTTCAAAGAAAATCCATAGTATTGTTGACAACACGACACAACAATATTATCTATTCATTGATGAAGTACAAATGTCCGATGAAGTAAATAATCCTTATAATCCAAAAGGAAAAAAAATTTCTTTCTATGATATGTTAAATGACTTAAAAGAACTATCAAATTTGGATATTTATGTAACTGGCAGCAATTCTAAAATGCTTTCTAATGATATCTTAACGGAGTTTAGAGGTCGTAGTGATGAAATAAAAATTCATCCTTTCTCCTTTTCGGAATATTACTCATTTGTTGGTGGAGATAAAGAGGAGGCATTTGATAATTATTCGTTTTATGGTGGAATGCCTTTTCTACTCACAAAACAAGACGAAACCTCCAAGATTGAATATCTAGAAAACTTATTTAAAGAAGTGTATATTCGAGATATTGTAGAACGCAAACATATTGAAAGAGAAGATATTTTAAGTTCTATTATTGATTTATTATGCTCGTCTGTAGGTTCTTTAACAAATCCATCTAAAATCACTAAAGCTATCAATTCCAAACAACAACGCAGCGGAAAAGATATTGTTTATCTTCCCACAATTAATAAATATATTGATTTTTTAGAAGATTCTTTTCTTTTTAAAGAGGCTTTGCGGTTTGATGTAAAAGGAAAATCTTATTTAGATTTCCCAAAAAAATACTATTGCGAAGATATAGGATTGCGGAATGCAAGAACCGGCTTTCGACAAATTGAAATGCCGCACATTATGGAAAATATCTTATACAATGAATTAATCATTCGTGGATTTAAAATCGATGTGGGCGTGGTCTACGAAAACATTAAAACGGAAAAAGGAAACTATCGAAAAGTAGCTAGAGAAATCGACTTTATTATTCAAAAAGGAATGAAAAAATATTATATTCAATCCGCTTATGCAATGGAAAATGAAGAGAAAGTATATTCTGAATCACGTTCACTAAACATTACTGGAGACAGTTTTCCAAAAATTATTGTCAGAAGAGATATTCGTAAACGTTTTTATGATGAAAATGGAATTTTAAACATTGGCCTAATTGATTTTTTATTATCAGACAATGTTCTTTAATATAATATATTACAAGTTTTGATATTATATTATAGCAAATGCAGGGTTGAAAGCCCTGCATTTTTAATATTCTTCTTTTAAAAGAAAATCAGCCAAGTATATTATTTTTACACCTTCTATATTGCCTGTTGATAATTCATCTAAAGTAACCACATATTTTGGATAATTATCTCTTATTTCTTCATCACAAACATCTAATCTTGTGCGTAATGCATAAAATAGAAGGATATCATTTACTCTTCACCCTTTTTACATTGTTTTAAAGCTTCCATTAACTTTGTTTCATCCAAAGGCTTAGCCAAATGCATATTCATGCCCGCAATTTTACTATTGAGCATATCTTCCACAAACGCATTCGCACTCATCGCAATGATTGGAATTGTCTTTGCATCCAATCGTTTTAATGCACGAATCTTTCTTGTCGCATCTAAACCATTTATTTTTGGCATCATGATATCCATAAGAATAAAATCATATTCATTGATTTGACTCTGCTCAAACAAGTTTACTGCTTCTAGTCCATCTTTAGCACACACAACTTGAATGCCATTACGTTCTAACATATATTTAACGATTTCCATATTCAAATCATTATCTTCAGCCACAAGTGCATGTAATCCTTCTAAAGAAACTGATTCTGTAAATTTAGCCTTGTTTTCAATTTGCTTTCCCAACTTAAAAGGAATCTGAATTGTAACAGTTGTGCCCACTCCTTTTTCACTTTCCAAATAAATTTCACCATGCATGTAATCCACAAGCTTTTTGGCAATCGGCAAGCCAAGACCTGTACCTTGATATGTGGATCTACTAGAACTATCTTCTTGCGCAAATAAATCAAAGGCATGTTTAATAAAATCTTGACTCATTCCAATACCATTATCTTTACATCTAAATTCTAAAAGCGATGTCGAATCATCTAAATATTTCTCATTCATCCATGCATGGATTTCTCCATTTTCCGGTGTAAACTTAACGGCATTCTGTACAACAATCATCAGTATTCGTGAAAGATAGATTGGATATCCTCTAAAATGAGAATGACTTAACTGACCTTCATACCAATCTAAAATATATTGAATATTCTTATCTTGTGCCAATTGTTGAGCTTCTATATTAATGTTTCCCAATAATTCAGTTACGTCAAAATCTACTTCTTCCTCTGCAAAATGATTACTTTCTAAATCATTCATATCCAAAACGTCATTGACTAAAGAAATCAAATAATTTAAAGACTGATGGATCTTATTTCGAGTCGATTTTTGAAGCTCTAAATCATCCGGATTTTGATCTGCCATATGAAGCATACCAGAAATGCCATTTAAAGGCGTACGCATATCATGAGACATATTCTGTAAGAATCGCGTTTTTATTTTTGCCTCACGCTTAGCCTGTTCGGCTTCAAAGAATAAATTTAATTCTTTACGCTTTGTTTCACTAATTGTACGAATCGTTGCGATTGCCTGTATTGCTTTTCCATTCGCATCTCTTTTACGAACAATATAACGCAACTTATGCCAGTTTCCATCTGCCATTCGATATTCAGCTAAAATATCATCTTCTTTTTCAAGTCGTGAAGCTAATGTTTTTATATCCACAAATTGATGTATGATATTTCGATATTCTGGTGCAACCTCTTGTTCGCAAACCTCATACATCCTTTTCGATGCACAACCCGTCTTAGGAATAATCTCACTTCCAGAAATTCTTTCATATGTATCCGTCTCTAAATCAATTTGATAGATTGAACTATAACTTTTCGCAATTGTAGAAATCGTTTCATTGCTTCTTTGCGTTTCACTTAAGGCATCCTGCAATCTTTTCTGAGCTGCTCTTTCTTTTTCGATAATGTCATCAATATAGCGAAATCCAAGTAATACGTGACATGATTCTTCATCTTCACTTACTTTAACTACTTTTGTTTCAAAATATTGATGATTCTGCGCATTTGGATAACTATGATAATGTTGCGTTAAACTTGCTTGATTCTTAAGTAGTGTCTTTAAATTATCTTTTGAAAACCACCATAAAAACTCAGGCTGTTCTTGTCTAGGAATATATTTCATCGCATATTGATACGAATATTCATAAAAATCCTTATATTCCAAATGATTTTTGATCAATTCACTCGCATTCGTTTTATCTTGAATATGAACAGGTTCAAATTTACCACTGTTCACTTCCAAATAATAGATAGCCGTAAAGTCAGAGCTTAGACTTTCTAGAATTTGTTTTTCTTCTTCCAATCGATCATTTCTTTCTTTTTCCTGTTGAACAATATCATTCACCATTTTAAAGCCCAACACGAAATCATCTGTCTCATCCGAAATTTGTGCAAAACAAGCCTGGAAGTAATCTACGACTCCATTATATTCTCTTCTAAAAACTACAGGATATACTTTTTCTTTCTTAATTTGTTCACGAACAACACGATAATCCACTCGTTTTAAGAATTCCTCTTGATCTTCTTTACACACGTAATGTAAAGCATAATCTTCCATGCTCTTTTGGTAATTATTTATTTTGGCAAACTTCTCAATTGCCTCTTGTGCAATATGATCTCCTTTTTTTGACTGTTGACACAACTCTACCGTTAAATCCTGATTAACTACCCATACCGTGACATATTCATGAGTCAAACCAGAAATAAAACGTTGTTGAAGAAGTGTTTTTTCTTTATGTTTATGAATATCAATAAAGAAGCCACATACACTCACAATCTTTCCTTTTTCATTTAAAACAGGTTTTCCAATCGCACGATACCAACGATATTGTTTGTCTTTATTCTGAAGACGATACTCTACCTCATATGTTGCAGTCGAATCTTTCGAATCATGAATATTTTTAAACTCTTCTTTCACAAGATCAATATCCTGAGGATGCATATGTTGCCACAACATAGAAAATGGAATGTGCGTCTCATCTTTGAATCCATAAAGCATCTCAGATAGACTTTCATTTCCTATAAACTCTACCGGCATTTCATTATCATCAAATCGAACGCGATAACGAGCCTCACCAAGCTCTCCATATAGTGCATCTTCACTATCTTCATTTGTATATACCCAAACAGAAAGATTCTCGTCATCATTATAACGATCAATTTTCAAACGAATTAAAGTCCCATCCTTTTTACGATACGTAACATTTACTTGATTACCAGAAGCTAAAATATTATATACATAATCATAGTCTAAGACTCGATCAATCACTTCTTTATAGTCACAAGCTACAAAATGATCTCGATATAACTGCATCGCATCCGAATAGGAACCTTTTACGTCTTTGACATAATTACGAAATGCCTCGTTAGCCAAAACATCACGGAATGTACCTGTATTTCGATCAACAATAAAAACCCCTGTGTATTTAGGTGCGATTAATCGCAAAAAGTTTTCGGCATCTCTTTTTTCTTGAAGAAGTTGGTTCATAAGTATGACCTCCTCACATTGTTACTCTAATTATAAATGACTATTTAGCTTTTGACTATTTTAAAACAGAAAAAAAGGAAGCTCAATGCTCCCTAATCACACAACTCGTATAAGTCTAAAATCAATTGTTCTGTCTTATCCCAACCAAGACAAGGATCTGTGATCGACTTTCCATACACATTACCATCCGTAGGTTGATTTCCATCCTCTAAGTAACTCTCAATCATCAAGCCCTTCACTAGCTTTTTGATATCTTCAGACTTACTTCTAGAATGCATAACATCCTTCGCAATACGAATCTGCTCTAAATATTGTTTGTTTGAATTCGAGTGATTACAATCCACAATACAAGCTGGATTCTTTAAATCGGACTTTTCATATAAATGAATCAATTCCATCAAATCTTCATAATGATAATTCGCATGCGCATGATTGAACTTATCCACATATCCTCTTAATATCGCATGAGCCAATGGATTTCCATCTGTCTGTACTTCCCAGCCACGATATACAAATCTTTGATCGGCTTGAGCAGCTACAATCGAATTCATCATAACGGTAAGATCTCCACCTGTAGGATTTTTCATTCCCGCAGGAATTCCTACACCACTCGCTACAATGCGATGTTGTTGATTTTCCACACTTCTTGCACCAATCGCAACATATCCTAATAAATCCGATAAATACGCATGATTTTCTGGATATAACATCTCTTCTGCACAAGTAAAACCAGTTTGTGTTACAACATCTGTATGCAGCTTACGAATCGCAATGATTCCCTTCAACATATCCTCTTCGGCATGTGGATCTGGCTGATGCAACATCCCCTTATATCCAACACCCTTAGTGCGAGGTTTATTTGTGTAAACACGTGGAATCATAAAAATCTTATCTTTCACTTTTTCTTGTAAAACAGCCAAACGATTCATATAATCTAAAACCGCATCTTCACGATCCGCACTACAAGGACCAATAATTAAAATTAAACGATCATCTTTTCCAGTAAAAATATCTTCAATTTCTTGATCTCTTTGTTTCTTAATTTTCTGCACCTTATAAGGTAAAGGAAACTCCTTCTTTAAATCTTCTGGAGTCGGTAACTCCTGTATCTTCTTCATATCCATATTCGACATCCCTCTTTAAATCACCCTTTGACAATATCATATTCTCGCAATTTTTTCAAAACTGTATTCCAAGATGTAATCATCCATAATGAAATCATGGCCTATATCTGTCTGTACTGAATCGATCCATTGAAAACCAAACTTCTCATATACATCTAGACTATGTTTATTGTGTTTGTTGCAAGTCAAATAAATAGATGGGTAACAATACTTTTCTGCCTGTTTCTTTACATACTCAAACATTTCAGTCGCATAATGCTTTCCTCTAGCTGAATCCTTTAAATACAGTTTAGACAAGAATAAACGATCCGGCTGATTCTGCAACCCAATATATCCAACTAGCTCATCACCTTCATATACCTTATGATAATGATACTGCTGATGTTTTACTTGGTCTTGCATGGCATCAAAGCTCTGAAACTTATCTACCATATAATCAATCTGTGCTTCTGAAATGATTCCAGGAAAAAATTCATGCCAAATCTTTTCGGCAAGAATAGCTACTTCTTTTAAATCATCCTCATTCTTACACTCTACAATATTAATACTTTTCATAATGCACCTTCGAACTATCAAATTTATCTTTTACAACCTCTTCTTGATCTATATATCCAAATGAAATCATCCACATTGGAACAATACCTTTTGGCAATTTAAAATACTGATTTAAAGCCAAATAGCGCTCTTCATTCGGATACACACCCAGCCAGCATGAACCAATACCCAAACTTTTCGCTTCAACCAACATATTCTCTGTAGCCGCTGCCAAGTCTTGTTGACAATAATCCAAACTATCATTCTTATTTTTATCCGCACAAACAACCATTCCCATAGCCGCATCTCTTAGAAAGGATGCATAGGGTGTCATTTGACTTAAATCCTTTAATGTACCTTTATTTTCTACGACAATAAA
>ERZ869983.400-NODE-400-length-14573-cov-4.103546_pt1 | contig 14573 bp, 9 predicted proteins | sample MGYA00521106_ERZ869983 | MGnify/ENA primary metagenome ERZ869983 (study PRJEB32232, sample SAMN07284972) | human gut metagenome | biome: human-associated habitat; material: feces | host: Homo sapiens | place: Tanzania | collected 2014-04-05 ...
GTGTGAACAGCAACAACAATTCAGCCACCAAACAGCGACAACTGAATAGTTATATTACTGAACTTGTATTGAAAATTATTTTGGGAATTATTTCAGAAATCAGATTTGAAAAAAGATTATTTTTATTATAGACCATTTTGCTCTGTTTTGCAACCGTTCATTTTGTTCTGTTTTATACTTTTTTCAGTACATAATCTGCGGAGGCTTTTCACAGATCATGTTTGGGTGTACACTACAAAACAGAGAGGTGAACTATATGAAATTTCAGCGTATTCAGGATTTACGTACAGATGCTGACATGTCACAGAAACAGCTCAGCGAAATTCTTCACATCAGCCAGCGTTCCTACTCTCACTATGAGACAGGTTCACGCAATATCCCGGTTGAAATGCTTATCAGACTGGCAAATTATTACGATATAAGTGTTGATTATCTGGTAGGACGCACTGATAAAAAAGAGATGAATAAATAAGTAAAATCACTTTTTTTAATATAAAAGGATTCCTGTAACTGTTTATGTTACTGAATCCTTTTATATTTTTTGTATCTTTTATTCTTTTATCATAACAGTATCCACAGAAGGATGGACTTTTGCACCCTCCGCTTTTGTCTTTGTCTTAATATTCACATAAAGGCGACCATTATCAAAGGTAAGATAACCCTTTGATACATTTCCCAGCGAATCTGTGAACGAGAATCTGGTTGCGTTTCCTGCTACGGATTTCTTTACTTTTGCCTTACAGGAAGCTGTCTTTTTCTTATTTGTCTGCCAATAAGTGAATGTGACCGATTTCTGGCTGAGTTTCTTAATTTTGATCTTAACCCTGCCATTCTCACTGCGCCAGGTTCCCAGATAATCCTCCGGGTTAAAAACATATGCTCTTTCCAGTACAGGTGTTGGGGTTACCGTAGGAATCGGCGTTGGGGTAGGTGTGGGCGTAGCTGCAGGTGTCGGTGTTACAGTGGGAACTCTTTCCAGTGCCGCGATCGCTTCTGCTTTTCTCTGCTCTCTGTCCACATTCTTTCTGTGTTGAAGCAGCAGAGTGCCTGCCAGCATAAGCAGGATAAACAGGATAATTACAATTATCAGAAGTTTTATAAGTCTTTTTTTCTTTTTATTCCGTTTCTGTTTCCCGTTATTTGTTACCGACAAATCTGCATCTCCTCTTCTGTTTCTTGTTCGTTACTTATTCTTTTCCATCCCAGCAGTAGGTACAGAGTTTACATGGTGAAATTCCAATGGAAGCTTTCAGGTCATCAAGTCTGTGGAATTTCAGTGATGTGAAATTCAGCTCCTTACGGATTTCTTCCAGCATTTCTTTATAATTTGTTGAATTTGGATCTGCATAGTCTGCCAGGACTTTATCACTGACATTCTCTCCCTCGCGTTTGGCGATCACACGTCTTGTGATCAGATCCATCTCCGATTTAGAACGTGAGAAATTCAGATATTTGCATCCATAAAGTAAAGGCGGACACGCAGGACGGATATGTACTTCCTTTGCACCATTTCTGTAAAGAAATTCTGTTGTTTCTCTTAACTGTGTTCCACGTACAATAGAATCATCGATCATAAGAAGGCTCTTATCCTTGATCAGACGATGCACAGGAATCAGTTTCATTCTTGCGATAAGATTTCTCTGGCTCTGCTGTGTAGGCATAAATGATCTTGGCCAGGTTGGTGTATATTTGATAAACGGACGGGCAAAAGGCACACCGGACTGGTTCGCATATCCGATCGCATGGGCAATACCGGAATCCGGAACACCGGCTACAATATCGGGATTTACTTCTCCCCTGTCTCTTCTGGCCAGCATATCACCGCAATGATAACGCATTTCTTCTACGTTCACACCCTCGTAGGTAGAAGTAGGATATCCGTAGTATACCCAGAGGAAAGAACAGATTCGCATCTCTTCCCCTGGTTTCTGCAGAGTTTCCACACCGTCCGGAGTCACTGCAACAATTTCTCCTGGGCCCAGTTCTTTCAGGTCTTCATATCCAAGATTCAGATATGCAAAGCTCTCAAAAGATACACAACAGGCATCTTCTTTCTTTCCCACGATCAGCGGAGTCCTTCCCAGGCGGTCACGTGCTGCCAGAATCCCCTTTGGTGTCAGGATCAGCATGGTCATGGAACCTTCTATCACTTCCTGCGCATAACGGATTCCCTCAATCATGTTGTCTTTCTGATTGATCAGTGCAGCTACCATTTCTGTGGGATTTACGCTTCCTCCACTCATTTCCAGAAAATGAGTGCATCCGTTTTTAAAACAGCTGGCAATCAGTTCATCCATGTTATTGATCTTTCCAACTGTGGTAATTGCAAAGTTGCCAAGATGAGAGCGCACCAGAAGAGGCTGAGGTTCATTATCTGAAATACATCCGATTCCCAGATTTCCCTCCATCTCACCAATGTCACCATCAAATTTCGTCCTGAACGGCGCATTTTCAATGTTATGAATCACGCGGTCAAAACCACGTTTCTTATCATACACTGCCATTCCGCCTCTGCGTGTTCCCAGATGGGAATGATAATCAATTCCGAAGAAAAGGTCCAGAATGCAACTGGACTTTGATGCTACTCCAAAAATTCCACCCATTATCGTATTCTCCTTTTGTTCATCATCTTCAGGCAACTTTTATCATAATCCTCTTCGATAATCCATTTAAAAAGATTACTATAGCCCGTTTCATAACGTTTTCCTTCACTATAACAGTTCTTATCCTGCCAAATTGCTGTAAAAACAGTTATATCACACAACACTCCCATTATATAGAATGAAAATTTAGAAGTAAAGAGTTTTAATCTTATTTCTTTTCCTTGATGATACCTGTTCTGTATGCATCCAGCAGCTGGATCAATTCCTGTATTCTCTCTTTCAGCGCATGACCTGTATCTGTATCACCCACAAGCTGGCGTCTGGACATGTAGCTGACTGCCACGCGGTTCGATACTATATCAGTCTCTCTTGCCACAGCATCTGCTTTGGACGTAAACGGTTCATGAGCAGTAAGATTCAGTCCATAGGAATTATAGATCAGGGTATATCCGGCAATCCCCGTTACTTTCTGATATGGCTTGGAAAAACCACCATCAATCACGATAACCTTTCCATCACATTTTACAGGGCTCTCTCCTTCGCTCTGATGTACCGGAACATGGCCATTGATAATATGCCCTTTTTCCGGATCCAGCCCAAATTCACGAAGCATATTATCTACCACTTCTTCATTCTCCCAGAGGCGGTAATAAGCATTCTTCTTCTCTTCATGTGTAGAAGGATCCTCTATGAAATATCTTTCAAAAGTACTCATCTTACTCTTGCCAAACAATGGTGAATTCGGAGCTGCCCAGATATACCACATAATATCTCTGCCCTTCTTCTGTTCTTCTTTTCCTACAGAATAGAATGCTCTGCGCACATAGGTTTCCAGTACATCGTACAGTTCTTTTCCCTTGTAGCTTTTTCCATAAATCTGTACTTCCCGGAATGTTCCGTCTTCATTCAGAGGAATGCTTCCGTGAAACAGAAGATTTCCGTTATATACTGTATAAAGCCCGCCTTTGTCAAGCAGGAGACGGATGTGGTTCTGCAGCTTTTCACAGTTTCTGAATGCAGAGGACAGTTTGTCCATAACTTCTTTCTCTCCGGCTGTAAGTTCGTATGGATGTTTCCAGTCAATAGTCGGAAAATTATTGTCTCGAAGCGGATATTCCTTTCCGTCAGGCAGTGTGATCGTCCCTTTTTCCGGATTGATCCGATGAAGAAGTGCCCTGTCTTCCATCTGAAATTCTTTATGTCTGCGCACCAGTTTACCTTCTAATTTAAACTGGATCACAGCAATAGCCTTGTGCATTTTTTTGCCCAGTTCTTCCTCAAGAACATTATAATTGGAAGCACCTTTCATAGCAAAAATCTCGCAGAGATCATCCTTATACGCCTCCATCACAAAGGTCGCCAGAGGAAGCATATTGATTCCGTATCCATCCTCAAGAATATCCAGATTTCCGTAACGGATGCTGTTTCTTACCACTGTTGCAATACAGGCTTTCTGTCCTGCTGCCGCGCCCATCCAGACAACATCATGGTTTCCCCACTGAATATCCAGGGAGTGATACTGCATCAGGCGATCCATAATGAAATGTGGAGCAGGACCTCTGTCATAAATATCCCCCAGAATATGTAAATGATCCACGACCAGACGCTGGATCAGTTCTGCAAGCGCAATGATAAAATTCTCCGCACTGCCGATCTCAATGATCGTATTTACAATGGAATCATAATATGCCTCTTTATCGAGAACTTCCGCTTTCTCTGTGATCAGTTCTTCGATCACATAAGCATAATCTGTGGGAAGAGCTTTTCGTACTTTGGACCTGGTATATTTGGAGGCTGTTGTCTTACAGATTTCAATAAGACGGTAGAGCGTGATCTTATACCAGTTTTCCATATCTTCTTCCGTATCTTTGACAAGATCCATCTTCTCTTTCGGATAATAGATCAGAGTTGCCAGAGAACGCTTATCATTGTTACTTAATGTATGTCCAAACACATCATCAATCTTCTTCCTCACTGCACCGGAACCATTTCTGAGCACATGTGAAAATGCCTGATACTCCCCATGAAGGTCTGACATAAAGTGTTCCGTTCCCTTCGGCAGATTCAGGATTGACTGAAGATTGATAATCTCCGTAGATGCCTTTCCGATTGTAGGATAAATTTCTGCAAGTCTCTGTAAATATCTAAGTTCGTCTTTCTTCATATCCATCTCCTGTTATCATATATTATGATGTCAGGGCATTTTATGTTGCTGTCTGCACCATGCCCTGCAACACACTTCGCAGTGTACAGAATTTGTGCTCATCCTGTAAAGTCAAATAATGACATCTGGTTCGACTGCGGGATATCTCCGAATAATTTCAGATCATCCATCAGATCAATAACCGTTTTGCTGACTTTGGTTCTGTCGCGGAAGTCGTCTTTTGACAAAAATTTTCCCTGTTTTGCAGCATCAACCACTGCGTCTGCCGCCTTATCTCCCAGTCCGTCAATAGTTGCAAGTGACGGCATCAGTTTCCCATCCACAATCTGGAATCTCTGTGCCCTGGCAGTATAAAGATCAATCGGTACAAATTCAAATCCACGTGCGTACATTTCCTGTACAATACGCATATCCTTCAGTGTATCCAGTTCTTTTTTAGATGCTGAATCACCTTTTTTGCGGATTTCTGCCATATAATACTCCAGGCGTTCCTTTCCCATACACATCATCTCATAGGAGAACGCTGTGGCGCGGATACTGAAATATGCCGCATAGTATGCCAGTGGCTGAAACACCTTATACCACGCAATTCTGTACGCCATCATAACATATGCTGCTGCATGAGCCTTCGGGAACATATACTTGATCAGTTTACAGGACCAGATATACCAGTCCGGAACTCCATGCTCTTTCATGGTCTCGATCCACTCATCACGAAGACCTTTTCCCTTACGGACACTCTCCATGATCGTAAACGCAAGACCACTTTCCACTCCTTTTCCGATAAGATAGATCATAATATCGTCTCGGGTACAGATAGCTGTGGAAATGGTTGCCTTACCTTCCTGGATCAGCACCTGGGCATTACCCAGCCATACATCCGTACCATGAGAAAGCCCTGCAATACGGATCAGGTCAGAGAAGTATTTCGGCTTGGTGTCAATAAGCATCTGCATGGCGAAATCTGTACCAAATTCCGGGATTCCCAGACATCCGAGCTTACATCCGCCAATATCTTCTGGTTCAATTTTCAAAGCCTTTGTACTTGCAAACAATGACATGACATCCCTCTGATCCAGGGGGACATCCCTGGCACTGATTCCCGTTAAATCCTCCAGCATTCGGATCATAGTGGGATCATCGTGTCCAAGTATATCAAGCTTCAGCAGGTTTCCGTCAATAGAATGATAATCAAAATGTGTGGTGATAATGTCACTGTTCACATCATTCGCAGGATGCTGGACAGGAGTAAATTTCTCAATTTCCTCACCTACAGGAAGTACGATAATGCCTCCCGGATGCTGTCCTGTTGTACGCCGCACACCTGTACATCCCTGTACGATGCGGTTGATCTCACAGTAACGTTTATGCACACCACGCTCTTCAAAATAATTCTTCACATAACCAAATGCAGTTTTCTCCGCAAGCGTACCGATAGTCCCTGCCTTGAATGTCTGCCCCTTACCGAAAATAACCTCTGTATATCTGTGTGCATTAGCCTGATACTCTCCTGAAAAGTTAAGGTCAATATCCGGTTCCTTATCTCCCTTGAATCCAAGGAATGTCTCAAAAGGAATGTCAAACCCTTCCTTTTTCATTCTGGTTCCACATTTCGGACATATCTTATCCGGCATATCACATCCAGCCATACCTGCATACTGCTTTACTTCCGGTGAATCAAAATCACTGTATTTGCAGTCCGGATTAGGACAGAGATAATGCGGCGGCAGAGGATTTACCTCTGTGATACCGGACATGGTAGCTGCCAGAGAAGATCCTACAGAACCTCGCGAACCTACCAGGTAACCATCTTCATTTGACTTCCACACAAGCTTCTGTGCAATGATATACATTACGGCATACCCATTGGAAATGATTGAATTCAGTTCCCTGTCAAGCCTGCTTTCCACAATCTCCGGCAATGGATCTCCATACATTTCATGCGCTTTTGTAAAACAGATATTCTTCAGATCCTGGTCGGAATTCTCAATGACCGGCGGAAATTTGTCCGGATGAATAGGTGATATCTTCTCAATCATATCTGCGATCTTATTTGTATTTGTAATGACAACTTCTTCTGCTTTCTCGCTTCCCAGATAGGCAAATTCTTCCAGCATTTCCTCTGTGGTACGCAGATACAGCGGTGCCTGCTCATCTGCATCTGAGAATCCGTTTCCGGCCATAATGATCCTTCTGTAAATCTCATCCTGCGGATCCATGAAATGCACATCACAGGTTGCAACTACCGGTTTCTTAAACTGCTCTCCAAGCTTGACGATCTTCCTGTTTATCTCCTTCAGGTCTTCTTCGGAACTGATCATATCATGCTTATCATCTGCTATCATAAATTTGTTATTTCCAACAGGCTGGATCTCCAGATAATCATAGAAATTTACCAGTCTGGCTATCTCCGTATCCGGTGCATTTCTCAGGATTGCCTGATACAGTTCCCCTGCTTCACAGGCACTTCCCACCAGAAGTCCGTCTCTATACTGCTCCAGCACGCTTTTGGGAACACGTGGACGTCTGTGATAATACTTCAGGTGCGACTGGCTCACTAATTTATACAGATTAATGCGCCCTGTCTCATTTCTTGCAAAAATAATCACGTGGTAGGTCGGCAGTTTCCTGATAGTATTTACAGAGACAGCTCCCTGCTCATTCAGCGTATCCACATCCCGGATATCACGCTCTTCCAGCATCTTTACAAACTTCACAAAAATCTCTGCAGTACATGCGGCATCATCTGCTGCCCGGTGATGATTTTCCAGTGAAACCCCAACTGCTTTTGCTACCGTATCCAGCTTAAATCTGTTCAGTGCAGGAAGCAGGAAACGGGCCATACCGACCGTATCTACATAAGTAAAATCATGTGCGATTCCCAGTCTGTCACAGTTTTTCATAATAAATCCCATATCAAAGTCCGCATTGTGTGCAACCATAACCGCATCCTTGCTGAATTCAAGGAATTTCGGAAGCACTTCTTCGATAGTCGGGGCATCCATGACCATACTGTCATTGATACTGGTCAGCTGTTCAATGCGAAAGGGAATCGGTACCTTTGGATTTACAAATGTGGAAAAACGGTCTGTAATCTCGCCGTTTTCTACCAGTACGGCACCAATCTCTATGATCTGACAGGTCAGTGAAGAGAAACCTGTTGTCTCAATATCAAAGACCACGAATCTGCCGTTCAGCTTCTGACCTTTTCCATTAGTCACCATACCTTTTAAATCATCTACCAGATAGCCTTCCATTCCATAAAGAACCTTAAAATCAGAATCTTTCGGCACACATCCGCCCCAGGCATCGAAACAGTGATTTGCCTCCGGAAACGCCTGTACAACCCCATGGTCTGTAATGGCAATGGCAGGATGTCCCCACTCATAAGCACGTTTTACCAGAGATTTGGCATCCGTAACCCCATCCATATCGCTCATCTTTGTATGACAGTGAAGCTCTACTCTTTTCTGTGGGCTGGTATCTACTCTGGCAGTTGTAAAATTGGCAATTTTCTTAATCCCGGCTATGGATGCAATAGTCAGTTCACTGTCAAAACGGTCTACTGTTGTCACACCGCGAAACTTCAGAAAAGCCCCCTTCTTTACATATTCTGTCACTTCCGGCACCTGTTCATTGCGCAGAAACATCTTCACAACAATACTGTCCGTAAAGTCTGTGATCGGGAAGATAAGAATGGTTTTTTCATTACGGATTTCTCTGGCTTCTACCTCCATAACCTGTCCGCGAACGATCACCTCACCCATCTCACCGGTAATCGTCTCAAGTGCAACAGGCTCTCCTTCGAAATCTCTTCCATAGATAACATCCGGATTGCTGTCCCTTCTGAATCCGCCCCGGAAATCTCCCTTTCTGTTGTCTTTGCGGTCTGCAAATGCAGCTTTTTTATCCTTCTTTTCCTGCTGTACCTTATCAGTCTTTTTCTCTGCTTTCTTCTCTGCTGTTCCTGCTTCTTCAGACTGAGCCGGTTCTTCATTCTTACTGTTTAATTTCGCATGACGGATTACATTTTCCACTTCCTGAGCAATCTGCACTGCTGCATTCTTACGGTACTTACTCTCCTGCGTCTCCCTGAACTCAAGTTCCACTTTTAAGTCCATTCCGCATCTTTCGCAGAAAACCTTCTGCAGATATTCGATCAGGATCTCGCTCTTTTCCCTGGCTATTACAGAATCAGGAAGGATCATATGAAGATTATTTTCTCCGGGAAAAGAAATCTGCGCCTGTCTGAACATATTGTATTCCAGCATATTGTAGTTGCGCAGTTCCAGTTCCATGCTGGATCTGTAAGTTTCCAGAAAGTTCCGGGGATTGTACTGACCGGAAAGGCGGAATTTCTCAATAACTGTAACTGTTACATTCAGTCCTGCAAAAATCTGTCTCTCTATCTGTTCTTCCAGTTCAAAGATATGCTTCTTATGAATCCAGCGTTCACTTTTTATATACACCCATATATGAGTTCTGGAAGGATTGCAGGACACTCTGGTCACAAAAACCATGTCCAACAGTTCTTCCAGTTCTTTCTTCACTTTTAAGCTGGGAAATACGTCAAAAAAGTCTTTTTCCAAAATAAAATCTCCTCGTTGATCTGACAGATATTTATTATCTGCTTCGGAAGTCTTCGTTCCAAATGTTACTTCCAGTTCAGAAGTTCCTCACGCAAAGTATCCAGAAGCTGATCCTCCGGAACTTTCTTTATGATCTCACCATGTTTGATCAGAAGTCCCACACCAACTCCGCCTGCAATTCCGATATCTGCTTCTTTTGCTTCTCCGGGTCCGTTTACCACACAGCCCATAACTGCTACTTTAATATCAAGCGGGATATCCTGCACCATGGTTTCTACCTTATTTGCAAGACCGATCAGATCGATCTGTGTGCGTCCGCAGGTTGGACATGACACAACTTCTATGCCACCTTTGCGAAGCCCCAGAGTTTTCAGGATACGTTTTGCGGATTTAATCTCTTCTAAAGGTGCTCCTGTAAGAGAGACACGAATGGTATCACCGATTCCCTGATTCAGGATGATCCCCAGCCCGATAGCAGATTTAATGTTTCCGGAATAAAGAGTTCCGGCTTCTGTGATTCCTACATGAAGTGGATAATTCGTCTTCTCCGCGATCAGTTCATGAGCCTTTGCACACATAAGGACATCCGAAGATTTGATGCTGATCACCAGATTGTCATATCCCAGGTCTTCGATGATATGAACTTTATCCAGCGCACTCTCCACCAGTCCCTCTGCAGTGACTCCATGATATTTCTCCACAAGTTCTTTCTCAAGAGAACCGCTGTTTACACCAACACGAATGGGTATTCCACGTTCTTTTGCCACATCAACCACTGCTTTGATGCGTTCTGTACTGCCGATATTTCCGGGATTGATCCGAATCTTGTCTGCACCGTTTTCCATGGCTGTAATGGCAAGGCGATAATCAAAATGAATATCTGCCACAAGTGGTATATGGATCTGTTTTTTGATTTCCTTCAGTGCTTTTGCAGCTTCCATAGTCGGTACTGCGCAACGGATAATATCACAGCCTGCCTGTTCCAGTGCCAGAATCTGAGTTACTGTCTGTTCTACATCTTCAGTTTTTGTATTTGTCATGGACTGAATTAAAATCGGGTTGCCGCCGCCAATCTTTCTGTCTCCGATCTGAATCACTTTTGTATGATCTCTGTACATAATTTTCCTCTTCTCTCATTTGGAATCAAACGGATATTCTCAATCCGCTTTACAGTTTGATTAATTTATGTGTACTGCTGAACAGTTATCTGATTTCCAGAAGTTTTCTCTTCAGTTCTTCTTCCATGCGGTGCATTTCCATCTCTGCTGCCTGTCTCTTCTGACGGCCTTCCATCTGGATCCGCATCACATCATCCAGAGTCTGGATCAAATCTGCATTTGTCTTCTGGAGTGTTTCAAGGTCAACTATTCCACGCTCTGATTCTTTCGCTGTCTCAACCGTTGCCATATGAAGTGTCTCTGCATTCTTTCTGAGAAGTTCATTGGTAATATCTGTTACCTGTCTCTGTGCCTGTGCCGCTTCTGCAGAGTGAGCAATTCCCAGAGCAAGCACCATCTGACTTTTCCATAATGGAATTGTATTTACGATCGTTGTCTGTATTTTCTCAACCATTACCGTATCATTATTCTGGATCAGCCGGATCTGAGGCGCTGTCTGCATGGCAATCGTACGGGTAAGTTCCAGATCATGCAGTTTCTTTTCAAATCTGCTACATTTCTCATCCAGGTCTCTGGCTGCCTGCGCGTCTTCGGGAAGCCCGCTTTGAGCTGCCTTATTTTTCATTTCTGCAAGCTTTCCGTTTCTGGTTTCTTCCAGTTTCTTTTTTCCGGCAAGGATATACATGGTAAGTTCTTTAAAATAATTCAGGTTCTGTTCATACATCTTGTCCAGCATGGCAGAATCTTTCATAAGGCGCACCTGATGTTGCTGAAGAGAATCTGTGATCTTCTCCACATTGGCTTGTGCTTTGTCATATTTGTTTTTCAGATTTTCAATCTTAGAAGTCTGCTTTCTGAAAAATCCAAAGAATTTTCCCTCCTCCTGTACATCGAAATCTTTCAGTTCTCCCACAACATTACTGATCAGTTCTCCAATCTCACCGAGATCCTGTGTCTTTACATTCTCAAGAGCTGTATCAGAAAAGTCCGCCATTTTTTTCTGGGTTCCTGCACCATACTGAAGAATCTGATTAGTATTCTCAATATCAATCTTTGCAGCAAAATCATTTACCATTTTCTGTTCTTCCGGTGTCAGTACAGGCACTTCCTCCTGTGGCTGCTTCTTTGGAATCACTTCTTCTTTCTTTTCAAATTCTCCAAGATCCGGCTCCAGTGTTAATGATGGTGTTTCCATTTCAAAATCTTTAAATTCGTTTCCCATGTCCTCTGCCGCTCCTTTTTATCCTTTTTATTTTCAGTTCTTTTTCATTTTTGCAAAGTCATCATCTGTCAGACCTTCCTGTGCAAGCAGCGTATGAAGCACTGAAATATCACTTGAAACATCCCACGCAGTATCCTGAAAGACAGAATCCAGAAGTTTTTCAAATGCCTGATTCAGTGTATCCAGCGTATCCTCTATCTCCTTTTTTGATGCCTGGATATTCTCTCCCTGCACAGGCTGCTGATCCATTTCTTCATATGCATCCAGCAGCTTTACTGTCATGGGCAGATAATAATTCATCAGCTTCTTCAGATCCGGAATGATCTCCGGATGCTTCTGCGCCCGTTCAAAAATCTTCTCCACGATCAGTTCCATTCTGGATATTTTTGCGGAAATCTCCACTCCCGGAATCGCATCGTTGCTCCTGTGGATCTTATCCAGAAATTCATTTCCCTTATTCAGCACTTCCTGTACTTCGGGCGGTGTGTTCTTTCTGTTTCTCTCCTGTTCAGCCTGATATTTTTCTTCTTCCTGTTTCTTCTGCTCAAGTGCCTTCTGCGTCTGCGTATATTGCAGATAAGTCTCATTACTGGTGATCAGACAGGTTTCCTGTTCATCAATATGTCCCTGACGGAACCATCTGTCATCAATCATCTTTTTAATATCTTTTTTAACGAATTTCACCGGCTTATTTACTGCTGCAGATAATTGTTCAAAATTACAGTATGTGTGATTTCCCAGTGTGTCAATATACTTCTGAAAACGTTCCAGTTTACCCAGTTTTTTAATGCCGCCTGCGAGAAGTCCCACTCCAGTCAAAGCTCCGACTGCCATAAAACAGGTTCCACCGGTCACAAGGGAACTCATATGCCCCACCGCTCCAAAGATGCTGAGGACCAGAGTTCCCAGTCCCATTCCACTGGCAAGGATTCCACCTGAAACAGCAATCATCATACCTTTCATTCTTCCCCCGGTGTTCCTTTCATAAAGAGTCAGCATCTTCTCTTTTGCTTTCTCCTTCTCAATCCTCTGACGTTCCTGCTCCTGTTCACGTTCCCGCCTGCGCTTTTCTTCAAATTCTTTTGTTTTATTGCGGTATACCCCGGAATCACCGGACTGACTGTTTCCGGTTCCAAATACATTATTCAGACCATTTTTGATTGCCTCGCTTCCGGAATCTACAGCAGAATTTACTGCACTGTTAACAGTCTCTCCCACCGTCTGCTTAATATCCTCGGTCATCTGGCGGTAATCTTTAGTAGAAACTGCTGTATCTATGATCTTTTTTATTTTATCTCCAAGTTCTCCTAATTCATCAAAATTCTCGCTCATATTTTCCTCCATTTTCTATTCCATATTATAGCGAAATCCTCTATAAAAAACAAGACTGCCGGATTTTTGAATTTTTTCATTAAAATTGGAAATTTCCCATTGAACTTAGCAGACAAAAGTTTTACAATGGTAAAGAGATAAACAGTAATCACACTTGTAAATACTGTAAATATGTGTGAACGGAGGAAAGATTCATTATGGAAAAAAAGAATATCGACTGGAGCAGCTTAGGCTTCGGTTACGTACAGACCGATTATCGTTATGTATCTAAATTCAAAGATGGCGCATGGGATGCCGGAGAACTGACAACTGATCCTAATGTAACGCTGAACGAATGTGCAGGTGTTTTCCAGTATGCGCAGACAGTTTTCGAAGGAATGAAGGCTTACACAACAGAAGACGGACATATCGTTACTTTCCGTCCTGACTTAAATGCAGAACGTATGGCAAACTCAGCAAAGAGACTTGAGATGCCTGTATTCCCGGAAGACCGTTTTGTTGATGCGATTGTTCAGACTGTAAAAGCTAACGCAGCATATGTTCCGCCATACGGTTCAGGCGCAACTTTATATGTTCGTCCATATATGATGGGTACTAACCCGGTTATCGGTGTAAAACCTGCTGATGAGTATATGTTCCGTGTATTCACTACACCTGTAGGACCATACTTCAAAGGCGGTGCTAAACCAATCACAATCCGTGTCAGTGATTTCGACCGCGCTGCACCTCATGGAACAGGTCATATCAAAGCAGGTCTTAACTATGCAATGAGCTTACATGCAATCGTAGATGCTCACAAGAACGGATTCGATGAGAACATGTATCTTGATGCAGCTACACGTACCAAGGTAGAAGAAACAGGCGGTGCTAACTTCATCTTCGTTACAAAAGACGGCAAAGTTGTCACACCGAAGTCCAACAGTATCCTTCCTTCTATCACACGTCGTTCCTTAATCTATGTTGCCAAGGAATATCTCGGATTAGAAGCTGAGGAAAGAGAAGTATACTTCGATGAAGTAAAAGATTTCGCTGAATGTGGTCTCTGCGGTACTGCTGCAGTTATCTCTCCTGTCGGAAAGATTGTTGACCATGGTAAAGAAATCTGCTTCCCAAGCGGAATGGAGAAAATGGGTCCGGTTATCCAGAAACTCTATGACACATTAACAGGTATCCAGATGGGACGTATCCAGGCTCCGGAAGGATGGTTAAAGGTTATCGAATAATATAACAAAAAATATCCTGCAGAATACATTGATCACGATGTTTCTGCGGGATATTTTTATATAATTTTATTCCCTGTGCACCCTATTTGAATCTCATCTGCCAGATTACATTTAATCTTTGCTGAATACAAGAAACTGTTCACATAGATACATCGTCCCACCATATCTCCAAGTCAAAATAATACAAAAATCCGTCAAAATATCGGAAGTATTTTTCCTAAAAAGTATTTATTATGTAGATAGAATGTGCCGTGCTACAATTGCTTCGGCATAGGAACAGTATCGCTTTATACAACTATAAATACATAAAACTATATAATAT
>ERZ869983.401-NODE-401-length-14555-cov-3.098840_pt1 | contig 14555 bp, 12 predicted proteins | sample MGYA00521106_ERZ869983 | MGnify/ENA primary metagenome ERZ869983 (study PRJEB32232, sample SAMN07284972) | human gut metagenome | biome: human-associated habitat; material: feces | host: Homo sapiens | place: Tanzania | collected 2014-04-05 ...
TAATCGACCTCTCCTGACTCGAGCGCCTCAAAGCACTCGTTGATGTTGGAGAAGGTCTTTTGGTCGGCGGTGATGCTCTGCTTGGCGAGCGCCTCCTGCGAGGCCGAGGACATCTGGACGCCCAGGGTAGACGTGTTAAGCGTATCGGTGGAGACGCTCAGGGACTCTCCGTCGCTGGTCTTGCCAAACACGGCGGCGGCGTCGTACAGGCAGGTGCCAAGCGAGCTGATGCCATCGTCCGTGGACTTGATGTCGCCAATGAAGATGTCGGCCTTCTTGTCGCTGAGCGCAGAATCGGCCGAGGACACATCGACAAAGGCAACCTTAAGACCCATACGGCATGCGAGGGCGCGGGCGGCATCGACCGCATAGCCCGTGAGGTTTCCGTCGGCGTCCTGCATAGCCTGCGGGGCGTCAGACGTATCGAGGGCGACCGTCAGGGTACCGGGGGTGACCAGGGCATCGTCCGACACCGTGGGGGTGACGGTCTCGCGCTCGATCTGGTCAATCGTAGGCGTCGTGAACGTGGAAAGTGGATTGAACGCGCATCCACTCAGGCCCAAAACGGCAATGACCGCCGCGGTCCCAGCACCTAACCGAGCCGCGTGCATCAAGCTGCCCCTCACCATGTCCACTACCCTGCCTTCTGTGTCGTATACGATCCGTGCCTTGCGCGGAATATCGGGTTGTTCCCACCAGCTGACCTGGTATTTGACCCCACACTTGCGCACCGGGGCGTTTGCTCTGGAGGCCGTAGCCACCTTCACGACTGGCCCGCTCGCCCGCGAGGCGGTATTGCCCCAAAGAAAGTAGAACGGACGGTGCGGCTTACATCTAGGACGCGCCATGATCGCGCCGCGCGCACGCGGTCGCTTACGTGGATCCCTTTGACCGCGTCTGTCTTGGACTAGGATGGACATTTCGTCCGTCCGCAACCACAGCCTGGCAGGAACGTAGCGCATTATAGCTAAGTTCAAGCTAAAGTTTAAGGTTAGGGGCGTCATTCGCACCGTGAGCACAGATTTCGCAGGTCGGAGCGGACCATTCATACCCCCTTGAAGCTCGTCGCTCCCCTACGGGGAGCTCCGAAGCACCCGTCCCCGGGCACTGTGGCCAAAAAATGTCAAATATGAGTACTGTCACCAAATTAGTGGCAGGTATTATTGGCCTCGTGGACAGATTTAGCGCTCATTTCCGCTAACTTGATAGTTAGATATTCTACATTTGTTTATTATCTTCTTTCCCTACGACGGCTCTGAATCCAAAACTCTTGGAATTTGCTGTTGCTAGTTTTGTAACAGTACTCATATTTGCCACTTTTTGGCCAGAGCATATATCCAACCCCCTGTTCCACGGCGTCGTTAGGCCGGTTTAAGCCCGAAACACGCCCGAAGCGCATTAAGCAACGCCTCTTGTTTCTTCCTGCGGGCGTCGACGCGATTGCGGTACCGCTTGCCCATGCGCTGGTGAATGCGCCATGCGAGTGCTTCCATCGCTTCCATGTCACAGAGCATCTCGTTGTTGACCGTTGCGACCTCGATTCCCATGGCCAAAAAGCCCGTGTTACGTTTTTCGTCATGGATGCGTCCACTTCGAGAGCCATGACCCAGCTCACCGTTGTATTCCAGGTCAAACCGGGCTGCTTCCTGGTACGCATCGCAAATCGCATGGGGCATTCCCGAGATTGCCTGCGCACGATCGTTGAACTCGATTTTGTAGTCGGTCTTAAAAGGACCACAGGAAAAGCCGCCATAGGAAAACGGAAGAGAGAACATGGCAAGCATGATGCACTCCATGGGTGAGCGCAGGTTTTCTGACAGGTAGGGGCACAGGCGTAGCAGCCGTTTGGCATCGCTCCCCTTGCACGCCGCGAGGTAATCTGCCAGCTGCTCGGGCGTCAGCACCAGTTCGACTTCGAAGTAGCCCACGTCTGGCGGTTGGTCCTTGTCCTTTGCAAGTTTGTTCGCAACAGGCGAGCTGTAGGGTGGCAGAAACTTGCCACGATCGCTGAGGGAAATCTTGGAGCACAGTTCTTGGGCCAGGGCAAATGCCTGGATACAGCCGACTTCGCGCGCGACGGCAACGCAGAGGGCCTCGGGAGACAGACTGTATACCCCCGGCTCTACCTCTAGAATCGAGCCGGCCGGCAACCCCGCGGAACAGACAGACCAACTCACGCCGGGCATACGGCGGCGCTGCGCTGCGGACCCCACTAGCAGGCACAAGTCTTCTTGCACCTCGCCGCTTTTGGCCCCGATCCTCACCAGGTCGGGAAGATAGATGTCCTCGGCCGAGGGCGATGATGTGCGCAGCACACGGCGCTCCTCCTCGGGCTCGAGGTCCTTCCAGCCGATGTAGCCCATCTGCCGACGCTCGGCTCGAATCATGCGCAGCGCCGAAGCGCCCGTCAGGATTACGGACGCCGCGAGCTGCTCTTTCGTCAACTTGCTGCGCTGCTTGATTTTAACCGCCACATGAACCACCCCTACCAAACGCGTGCGATAGCGAGGCCATCGGCGGCCGCGGCACCGGCGCGCTTGAGTTCTGCTGAAGCCGCCGCCATCGTCGCGCCCGTGGTAATAACGTCGTCGATGAGCAGCAGGCGGCGGCCCCGCACGTCCTCGACTGTCTCGTACATGCCCCGGGAGCGCTCTCGGCGCTCCTCGCGACCGAGTTCGCGCTGGTCGCCATGGCCGTACTTAACAAGGGCATCGAGTAGCGGCACACCCGACAGTTCGCAAAATGGGCGCGCAATGGCCTCCATATGATCAAAGCCGCGCCGCCGAAACGCCGCCGCTGTCGCAGGCACAAACACCACCGCGTCCGCACCGGATAGCACGCCGCCATAGCGATCGGGAGCTGCGACCTGCGCATGCAGAGCGGTGTCGTATAGCAGCTCTGCCAGATACGGAGCCAAGCGTCGCTCGCCCGCGTCTTTGTACGCTTTAATGATCCGCGGCAGCGGATGCGCATAGACGGCGCACGCCAGGCACCGATCGAGCGCTTCAGCCATCGCCGACGACGTACCCTCGACCGAGCACTCGGTGCACAGCAGGTCTCCAAACGGGGCGCCGCATCGAGTGCAGCTATGACGCGGATCGATAAGCGTTAGCGCCGCCAGACAGTCCTGGCAAATAAGCGCGCCGGCGCGCTCGCAGCCGGCGCATCGCGTGGGCGACAACGCCTCAAGCGCTTCGTGCGTCGCGCGCTCGGCAAACGGTAGTAATTCATCCGCAAACGGCAGGGCGCCAACCCCTTGCAGGCAACCCAACACATTCAAATGCCTCTTCAAGACACAACCCTCCCTACGTTCGGTCGCAGGGAGGGTTGTTGATTCAGCGCTATGATACCCCGATGCGCTTGGGGTCAGGCAGGTTAAATCCGCTCGCGGGCGCTATTCGCCGGCAGGCGGTTGCGGTGCGGACGAGTTTTGGGCAGAGCCCTCGCCACCATCTTGACGCGGCTTGCGGGAGCGACGGCGACGGCGGCGCTTCTGGCCCTGATCTGCCGAACCCTCGCCACCGCGATCCTCACGCGGCTCGCGCTCGTCGCGGGCGACGCCGTGCGAAGCCTTGGCAGCCGCTCCTCCGCCATCTCCGGGACGACGGCGCGTGACCTTGACCTCGCCATCCGAAACCTGATCGGCCACGGAAGGCACCGAAGGCTTCTGCTGCGTGCCCGAGGAATGGCGACGGCGCGGACGCGGAGCGCGCTCCTCCTCGCCACGCGGCTTGCCGCCCTTGTCGGCAGGTGCATCGGAACCAGAACCACCCTTAGGGGCGGCACCGGCCTCGCGAGCGGCTGCGGCGCGGAAAGCATCCTCGCGCTCCTCACTCGACAGATGACGGCGACGACGGCGCGTGGGGTTCATGCCACCGCCGCGGTTTTGCTGCTGGGTCTGCTGAGCCTCGCGCTCGCGTGAGGCATTCTTGCCTGCAGCCGCGGTCTCGCTGACATCGCCCGAGCCTGCACGCTTGCGACGGCGGCGACCACCGGCGGCTTCCTCGGCCTCGGGCGCCTCGGCCTTACCGCGACCCTTACCGCGGCCACGGCCCTCGCCCTGACTCTGAGCAGCGCGGGCATCGGCATCTGCATCGCGGCGACGGCGCTTGGGCATCGACGTGCCGGCCAGGCGGTCGGCGCTCGACAGGCCATCGCCCACGTCGACGCCGTTCTCGCGGTCGAGCTCCATAAGCGCCAGGCGCATCTCGGGCGACTCGATGCGCTCGAGCACGTCGCGCGTCACGCAGTCGGGGCGGCAGTTGCAGCCCTGCTCGGCAGCCTTCTTTTTGCAGCCCTCCGAGCACGTCATATCGGCCAGGTTGACCTTAAAGACCTTGCCGTTCTCCAGGCGCAGCACCAGCTGCTCGCGCGGGGTGTCGTATTCCTGGATACGCGCCTTGCCGAGCGGCGTATCGATGAGCGTCTTCTTTTTGGGCGCGCGGCTCTTAAAGTCCTTGTACGCCTCGAACTCGTAGCGCAGGCAGCACATCAGGCGGCCACACACTCCGCTGATCTTGGACGAGTTGAGCGGCAGGTCCTGCTCTTTTGCCATGCGGATCGAAACCGGCTCAAACTGTCCGCCAAAGCGCGTGCAGCAGAGCTCCTGGCCGCACTGGGCATAGCCACCCACCAGGCGGGTCTCGTCGCGCACGCCGATCTGGCGCATGTCGACGCGAATATGCAGCGTCGAGGACAGATCCTTGACGAGCTGACGGAAATCGACGCGCTCCTCGGCCGCAAAGTAGAACACGGCCTTCTCGCCGCCAAACAGGTACTCGACGCCGACCGGCTTCATCTCGAGGTCGAGCTCCTTGACCAGGCGACGGAAATCGACCATGGCCTCGTCGCCTTGGATGGCCAGGTCGTCGGCAAGCTGCAGGTCGATGTCGCTCGCCACGCGCAGCACGGGCTTGAGCGGCTGGCCGATCTCGTCTTGCGGTACCTCGAAGGGATCGGCCGTGACCAGGCCGATCTCGGTTCCACGCTCGGTGGAGCAAATAGCATAATCGGCCTCGAGAATATCCAGATCCTGCGGGTCGAACCACAGGTCGCGCGAGGCGTAGGTAAACTTAACGGGTACGACTAACGGCATTTCAGTGCCTTCCTGATATCGAACAGCATGACCTCGATGGCCAGCTGGGGAGTAACGTTTCTGGCGATGTTGCGCTCAGCGGTGGCAACCGCCTCGAGCGCCCGGGTGGCACCCGCAACATTCGTCGCGGCGGTAAGCCGCCCGATCGTGTCGCGCACGTCCTCGTTCACCACGTCGGCTGCCTCGTCCTGAAGCGTCAGCAGCACGTCGCGCATGAGCGTCCGCGCGCTCGCCAGCGCTTCCATGATACCCGAACGCTCGCGCGCGTTGAGTTCGCGCTTGTTGCGGTCCTCAAGCTGCTTCAATGCTCCACGCGACAGGTAGTCGGCATTTTGCTCGAGCACCTTTTCCTGCGTGGACTTGACCTCGGCGAGCGGCGCCTTGACGGCGACGATGAGCGACTTGGCGCGGCTGAGCACGTCGGCCTCGTCGGCGGCGATGAGCGAGTCGATGGCACGGACCATCTGACGGCGGGCGTCCTGGCGCTCGGCGCTCTTAAGGAACTCGATGCCGCGCGTGGGGCTTCCCGCCACGGCGACGGCCATACGGCAACGCGCGATGTCCTGACCGGTGGCACGGCTCACGGCCTGCGCAGCCACAGTAGGCGATACCAGCCGAAACGGCACGCACTGGCAGCGGCTCACGATGGTGGGCAGCATTACGTCAGCCGAGGTGCCCAGCAGGATGAACATGACGCCCTCGGGCGGTTCCTCAAGCGTTTTGAGCAGCGCATTGGCGGTGTTGGCACGCAGCTGCTCGGCGCGATCGATGATGTAGACCTTGGCCTTGGCGCGGATGGGCGCGAGGGGCACGTCGTCGAGTAGTTCGCGGGTTTGGGCGATAAGGTAGCCCGTAGCGCTCTCGGGCGTGTAGTAGTGCACGTCGGGATGCGTATGGCGGGCGACGCGCACACAGCTGTCGCACGATCCGCAGCCGTCCTGCTCGCACAGGAATGCCTGTGCGAGCGCCCATGCGGCGTCGAGCTTGCCGGCACCGGGCGCACCCAAGAACAGGTAGGCGTGCGATGCGCGGCCGCTGGCGACGGCGTTGGTCAAATAATCGCGCACGCGCTCCTGGGTATCGAGCTTTGCCAGCAGGCTTGCCTGAGCGGGGGCCATGTTACTCGGCCTCCTGGGCAAGTGCGGCAGCGACAGCACCTTGGGGGATGTCGAGGCCGTACGCGCGAACCTGCTTGACCGTCTGCGCGAAGACATCTTCGATGGGCGCGGTCGCATCGATGAGTTTTACGCGGGCGGGTTCCTCGGCAGCGATGGCACAAAATCCCTGGTAGACACGCTCTTGGAAGGCCATGCCCTTGGCCTCCATGCGATCTGCCGCGCCGCGGGCGGCCATACGCAGCGCCGCCTGCTCGGGCGTGATGTGATAGACAAGCGTGAGCGCCGGATGCGTGCCAGCGACCGCCAAGTTATTGGCGTCGCGTACCATCTGACGGTCGAGGCCATCGGCAAACGCCTGATAGCACGTCGTGGAATCGTAGAAACGGTCGCACAGGACCACCTTGCCGGCCGCGAGGGCGGGTGCGATGACCTCGTGCACCAGCTGGGCGCGCGCGGCCTCGTAGAGCAGTAGCTCGCAGGTATCGCCCATCGCCGTGTTGGCAGGGTCGAGCAGCAGGGCGCGGATCTTTTCGCTGATGGCGGTGCCGCCCGGCTCGCGCAGGCTCACAACCTGGTGGCCAGCGAGCTCGAGCGCACGGGCGAGCAGGCGCGCCTGCGTGGACTTGCCGGCACCGTCGACGCCCTCGAGCGTGATAAAGCTATGTTGAGCAGGCTCAAAAGCCATGGGCGCAGCCCCTTCCTACAAGGCGCGTAAATGCAGATATATCAACCAAGCCATGATACCCCAGTGCTCGGCGCGCCCCAAATCCCACCCAGTCGCAGGCGACTACTAAGTTGCGGTGAAATAGGGACTGGATACAGCCCTGAGGCCGCCAAACACTCCCTATTTCACCGCAACTTATGATGGGGAGTTTTGGACGCTGGGTATAATCGACGTATTGCATTGAAATGTGGCGAAAGGAGTGGCAATGTCTCGGTATTGTGCCTCGTGCGGCAAGCTTCTTGCAGACGACGCCAAGTTCTGCACCTCGTGCGGTGCACCCGTTGAGCAAGCAGCCGCGAGCGATAACCAGCCCGCTTTTGAGCAGACCGGCTCCCTCGATACGCCACAAGCCAAACCGGATGACCCCCTTGTCTACCGTCCCGACCCTGCCGCCAGCCCCGCGGCGGTCGAAACGACGCAACGCATACCCGTCGCGGGTGGCTCGCCCCAGCAGCAGCCAGCACCTGCATATGCGCCCGCTTCGCCACAGACCCCCGCTCCCAAAAAGAGCGGCACCGGGCCGCTTATCGCCGTTATCGTTGTGCTGGTTGCGATCATCGTCGCCTTGGTCATCTTCTTTGTGATCAAGCCGTTCGACAACGCCGCCACGCAGACGACTGCCGAGGTAACCAAGCTGCACCATGACGTCGATGCCGATGATCTAAAGCCCCTCGGCGACCCCAACAGCCTGTACGACGATGATGACGATGACGACGAAGATGGCGTCGAAGCAACGCTCTCCGAACAAAACCTCTACCGCCGGCTGAGCGAATACTACGACCTGCTCGAAGATCTCGACAGCTACGTCCGCGCCGATGCGCAGAACTTCAACGGCAGCTATCTGGAAGAAGATCGCACCACCCGTCAAAATCTCGCCGACGTCGCCGAACGCACAGAGGACACCATCGAGCAGTATTACGACATCGTCGAGGACCTGGACGTCCCGACGAGCTCCAAGAACTACAGCTCTTGGAAGGACATCATCGCTCTGTACGACGACTTGGACCACCGCATCGACGCGATCTGCGATGCCTGGGAAATCAGCCTGAAATACGCCAAGCCCGCGGACCACAAGAATGAGATCGTGGCACCGCTGTCACGCGACAACGTAGCGGGTACCAATGACAATAAGTACCGCCTGGACTTTGAGGAGCGCTATCCCGGCGCCAAACCCGTCGAGGTGAACTAAACTCCCCAACCAACAAAAAGTCGCGGTGGAATAGTTCCGGTTTGGGGCCCTGCAAGCTCAAATAAGAATTATTTCACCGCAACTCATGAGCGGGGCCGGGTGCGCGCTTGGATTCGCGCACCCGGCCCCTGTTGCTGTGTTGCGTCGCTGTTCGGCTATTTGTCGGCGGCGGCCTTCTTAGTCGTGGCCTTTTTAGTCGTCGTCTTCTTGGCAGTCGTCTTCTTGGCGGTCGTCTTCTTCGCCGTCGAAGTCTTCTTGGCCGCACTCGTCTTGGTCGCAGTCTTGCGGCCGCGGGCGGGCTTCTTTTCCTTGGTCGGGCAGTCCATGTTGACGCAGATGCGCCACGGGCCGCGCGCCGTGTTGACCACCACGATGGGAGCGCCGCACTCGGGACAGGTCTCGCCCGTCGCCTCGAGCTTGCCGCGCGCCGGCAGCGGATAGCTCACGCCGCAGTCGTCGTAGTTGGTGCAGCGGATAAAGCGTTTGCCGCTCTTTTCGCTCTTGTGCGCGATCAGATCGCCATGACGTCCGGCCTCGGCGCACACCTTGCACTCGCCCACCTTAAGGTCGGGCTCGTAGTTGGTGGGACACGTGGGGTTCACGCAGATCTCGAAGGCCTTCTGGCGGAACGGCTGGCACTTGATGCGCGGGGCGCCGCACTCGGGGCACACGGCCGCCTCGCCCTCGAGCGGGCTCACCTTGACGCCGCTCGGCACCGGATAGGTCACGTCGCAGTCGGGCCAGCCCATGCAGCCAATGAAGCTGCCGCGGGTCTTGGCGCTCGTCTTCATAACCAGGTCCTTGCCGCACTTGGGGCAGGCGCCCACGCGCGCGTCGGCCGTGACGGCGTCGCTGATGGCGTCGCCCAGTTCCTGAGTGTGCTTGAGCAGCTCGTCGAGCACGCCGGCCAGCAGCGCGCGCGAGTGCGTCACGACATGCTCTTCGGTATCCTCGCCGCGCTCCACGCGGGTCATGTCGCCGTCGAGCTCGCTGGTCATATCGGGGCTCGTAATGCGCGGGGCAAACTGCGTCAGCGCGTCGATGATGGCGATGCCCAGCTGGCTCGGCTCCACGGGATCGTTTTTGAGGTAGCGCACGGCATACAGGCGCTCGATGATGCTCGCGCGCGTGGACTTGGTGCCCAGACCGCGCTTCTCCATCTCCTGCACGAGCTTGCCCTGGCTGTAGCGCGCGGGCGGCTCGGTCTGCTTGGCCTCGAGTTTAATGTCGAACACGTCGACCGTATCGCCCTGCTCCAGCGGCGGCATCTGCTCGTCGCGCTTAAGGCCGTACGGATAGGCCTCGCGGAAGCCCGGGGTCACGAGCACGTCGCCCGAAGCCACGAACGGCTCGCCGTTCACATCGAGCTCGAGCTTGGTGTTCTCGATGGTCGCGGGACCCATGAGCGTCGCCAGGAAGCGGCGGGCGATGAGGTCGTAGAGCTTGCGCTGACCACCATCGAGCGTGGACGGATCGCCCTCGCCCGTGGGGTAGATGGGCGGGTGGTCGGTGGTCTCGACCTTGCCGCGCGTGGGCTTCATGGGACCGGCGAGCACCTTTTTGCACACGGGTGCCAGCGCCGGGTTGATCTTTGCCAGGTCGCTCACCACGGCGCCCAGGTCGAGCGTCGCGGGGTACACGGTGTTGTCGACACGCGGGTAGCTGATGAGGCCCGCCATGTAGAGGGACTCGGCGATGCGCATGGTACGCGCAGGCGAGATGCCCTCGGCCGCGGCGGCAGCCTGCAGTGATGTCGTCGCGAACGGCGTGGGCGGCTGCTGCTTGCGCGAGCGTTTGGTCACCGCGGCAACGGTTGCCGTCATGGCGCCGTCGACGTGGCCGTACGCCGTCTCGGCGGCATCTTTGTCGGTAAAGCGCGCCGTCTTGTGCGCGATCTTAAAGCGGTCGTCCTCGGCGGCACCCTGCGCGGCGCCCATGCCGCGAATCTGCCAATAGTCCTCGGGCACAAACGCCATGCGCTCGCGCTCGCGCTCGACCACCAGGGCGAGCGTCGGCGTCTGCACGCGGCCGGCAGAGCGCACGTTGCCAAAACCGCCGAACTTGGCGAGCGTCAGGTAGCGCGTGAGCACCGCGCCCCAGATGAGGTCGATATGCTGGCGGCTCTCGCCGGCGTCGGCCAGGTTCTGGTCGAGCGAGACGAGGTTATCGAAGGCCTGCGTGATCTCGGCCTTGGTAAACGAAGAATACTGGGCGCGGGCAACCGGCAGGTCCGGCGCCACCTCGCGCACCTTGTTGAGGGCGTCCGAGCCAATGAGCTCGCCCTCGCGGTCAAAGTCCGTGGCGATAATGACGCTGTCGGACTTTTTGGCCAGGTTCTTGAGCGAACGAATGAGCTCCTTCTCGGCCGGCAACTTAATGACGGGCGCCCAAGTGAGGTAAGGCAGGCTCTCGAGTTTCCATCCCTTGATGGAGATACCGTCGGCAAGGAACGGCTTGCGCTTGGTGTCGTAGGGCGGACGGGCCAGGCCGTCGGGCATATCGGCCGGCAGCATCTCGCCGTCCTCGGTCACCGAATACCAGCCCAGCTTTTTATCGAACAGCACGCTGTCGCAAAAATCGGGCGCCAGGATGTGACCGGCAAGGCCGATGGTCACGCACTCCTCGCCCTTCCACTCAAAACGGTAGATAGCGGTGTTGTACACCTTGTCCTTTTTGGGCTTGCCCGTGGACAGACGCTCGGCGATCTGACGCGCGGCGTCGTTTTTCTCGGCGATGATGAGCTTCAAAAGAGGCTCCTATCTCGTATCTCTGCGGCTACGCCCGCCCGTATGGCGGCCGACTTACGCCCTTGCTTGCTCAATCTGCCCGATGAGCCAATCGCACCAGGCATCCATGCCCTCGCCCTTGCGCGCGCTCACGGCAAACCGCGGCGCCTGCGGATTGAGGTCATCGAGTGTCTTAGTATACCTATCCATATCAAAATCGAAAGCCGGGGCAACATCGACCTTGTTGAGTAGCTGCGCACCGGCGTGCTGGAAGATACCCGGGTACTTGATGGGTTTGTCGTCGCCCTCGGGCACCGAGAGGATCATGATGGACAGGTTCTCGCCCAGGTCAAAGTCGACCGGGCAGACCAGGTTACCCACGTTTTCGATAAAGATGACGTCGATGTTTTCCAGGCCAACCGCCTGGTCGAAGGCATCGACGGCCTCCATGATCATGTTGCCCTCGAGGTGGCACAGGCCGCCGGTGTTGATCTGGATGGCGGGCATGCCGGCTTCCTTCATGGTGATGGCGTCGACATCCGAGGCGATATCGCCCTCGATGACGGCGCAACGCAAGCCCGCCTTGTCGCGCAGGCGCTCGTTGGTGCCCAGGATCGTGGTGGTCTTGCCCGAGCCGGGGCTCGATAGCACGTTGATCACGTAGGTGTTTGTCTCTGCGAATCGCTGACGCAGCCGATCTGCCAGGCGCTCATTGCGCGACAGGATCGGCGATGCGATATCAATCGTTTTCTCAGCCATACTCGGCGCTCCTTACTTTTGCCCCTTTATACCCCATCACTAGATGGCTGGACAGGCTAATCGTCGGGGGTTTCGATCTCGATGCTCGCGATATCGAGCTCGCGGCCGTGCAGCAGGCGCACGTTGGCGCCGCCGCAGCGGGGGCAGCGGCAATGGAAGCGGTCGTGATCGAAGACCTCACCGCAGTCCAGACACTCGCTTTGCGGATGAATCTCCTCCACGGCGAGCTCGCAGCCCTTCGTGAGCGGATCCTCGTCGCGAAACGTCTCCCAGGCAAAGTCGAGCGCCTCGCGCACGACCTCGGTCATATCCCCGATACGCAGCGTTACCAAAACGGCGCGCGAGGCCCCCGCCCCACGCGCCGCGCGAATCACTGTATCGAGTATGCCGTTGACAATGCCAACCTCGTGCATACCGATTTACTCCTCGTCGTCCGAGAACAGGTCCAGACGGCTCACGAACAGGCCCTCCTTGCCCTCGCGCGCGGTAATGACCACGCGAGCGATGGCGAGCGAGATCTCGTAGAGCGAGAGCAGAGCGCCGTACATGAGGCCCAGGGTGACGGGCGAGCCGTCGGGCGTGATCACGGCCGAGGCCACGAGCAGGCCCACGTACACATAGCGCCAAGCGCTGCGGAAGGCCGCATAGGACACGATGTGGAAAACGGACAGGTAGAAGATGATGAGCGGCAGCTCGAACGCCACGCCAAAGCCGATCATAAAGAGCAGCTCCATGTTGACGTAGTTCTCCAGATCGGGCAGTGCCGTGGCGACGGCCGAGGTCTCGCCGATGAGCCACTCAAAGCCCGCCGGGATGATGATGAAGTAGCAGAAGATGGCACCAAGGAAGAAGAGCAGCGTCGAGGCAAGCACCGTGGGCACGACCCACTTGCGCTCGTTGGGGCGCAATGCCGGCAGGAAAAATGCCAGAATCTGCCAGATGATCATGGGCGTGCACATGACCACGGCCATCTTGATGGCCAGCGAGAAGCGCAGACCAAAGCCGCCGAGCGTGGTGGTGATGTAAAACTTACCGTCCGGCACAAAGGAGCGGATGGGGTCTTCCAGGATATCGAGCACCACAGGCGTGGCGAAGTACAGCACGATAGCGGCGGCGAACACCGAAACGACCACGATGGTCAGGCGGCGACGGAGCTCTCCCAGGTGATCGAAGAGCGGCATGCGCGCGGGTCCGATAGGCATTACTCATCGCCTCCCTTCGGGGCGTCCGCGGCAGCGGCCTCGTCCTCGGCCTCGAGCTCGCGGGCGAGCTGGTCGACAACGGCCTTGCGCTTGCGGGGGCGACGGGCATAGAGGTCGGCCGTCGTGGGCTCTGCCGGCTCGGGCTCCGGCTCCGGCTCTGCAACGGGAGCGGGCTCGACAGCAGCGTCGGCGGACCCGGCGTCGGCGCCCTCGGCCTCCGTCTCCTCGGCAGAAACCTCGCCCTCAGCAGCACCCTCGCTCGCGGCCTTCTCGGCGGCAAGGCGGGCACGGCGCTCGGCAAAGGTCTCCTTCTTTGCGGGCGAAGCCGTCTCGGCGGCATCCGCATCCGCATCGGAATCATCGTCGACGGCGGCCTTCTTGGGCTTGACCGGCGCCGAGGCAGCCTCGCTCACCGGGTCGATAATCTCGGACTGGACAACCGCCGTCATCTTTTCCTGCGTCTCGCGGAACTGACGGATGGCACGGCCGATCGTGCGGCCCATCTGCGGGAGCTTATCCGGGCCAAACAGCAAAAAGCCGAAGACCACGATGATCGCGAGCTCACCCTCTCCAATACCAAACACACATACCTCCAAGGCTCGATGTGAGTCGAGCCCGCACCGCGCCATTCGGCCGGAACTCGTCTATTCATTCGGTCAAGTATAGCGCCCGGACGCCAAAACGTCCGAGCGCATCACAAACATATGCCAAACGGCACGGCCCTTTTGGGGCGAAAGCTATGCCGCGGTGATCGAAATCTCCTGGTCGACGCCCAGCAGCTGGACCACGCGCATCACCGGGGACTGCACGTTGACGCAGCTAAAGCGCTTGTCGTGATCGGCCGCGTGGTGTGCAGCGCCCACGAGCACGCCAATGCCCGTGGAGTCGATGTAGCTCACCTGGGCAAAATCGAGCTCAACGGCCTCGGTGGGCTGCTCGAGCGCCAGGTCGATGGCGTTGCGCAGGCTGTCGGCGTTGGAGATATCGATCTCGCCGGTCACCTTAATGGTGTAGAGCTCCGGCGTTGGGTTGGTGGAAATACCCAAATCCATGTATACGCTCCTTTGTGTATTGAAAGTGCGGACAGTGCAGGGTCGGCGCGTTAGCCGCGCTCGGCGCGTGCCAGCTCGGCGGCGACCAGCTTAACGGCGAGTACCAACACGTCGAGCGCAGCTTCCAGGTCCTCGACCGTGGGATAGCTCGGCGCGATGCGGATGTTGGTGTCGCGCGGGTCCTTGCCATAGGGCCAGGTAGCACCGGCCGGCGTGAGCTTAACGCCCAGATCGGCGCAGAGCGCAGCGACTTTCTGGGCCGAGCCCTCGGGACCATCGAAGCTCACGAAGTAACCACCGCGGGGGTGCGTCCAAGTGGCACAGCCCGTGTCGCCCAGGCCCTCGGTGAGTTTGCGCTCAACGGCCTCAAAGCGCGGGCGCAGGAACTCGGCGTGCTTCTTCATGTGTTCCTTGACCGCCTCGAGGGTAGGAAGGAAGCGCACGTGGCGCAGCTGGCTGAGCTTGTCGGCGCTGATCAGGCCGGCCTTCAGACGCTTGGAGAACTCGGCGATCACAGCGGGGCTCGCACCGATAAAGCCGATGCCGGCGCCCGGGAAGGTGATCTTGGACGTCGAGGCGAAGGCTACCACGCGGTCCTCGGTGCCCGCGGCGCGGGCGAGGTCGAAGATGTTGGCGAGCTCGTCGGTCTCGTCGTACAGGTCGTGCACACAGTAGGCGTTGTCCCAGAAG
>ERZ869983.402-NODE-402-length-14552-cov-4.544318_pt1 | contig 14552 bp, 14 predicted proteins | sample MGYA00521106_ERZ869983 | MGnify/ENA primary metagenome ERZ869983 (study PRJEB32232, sample SAMN07284972) | human gut metagenome | biome: human-associated habitat; material: feces | host: Homo sapiens | place: Tanzania | collected 2014-04-05 ...
ATGGTTTATGTTTCCATAGCAGCACTCTTCCTGGGCATTACAGTAAATATTTACAGTATCCCACTTCTTCATTTCTATACATCTGGTGAAGAAGCCCTTGCTGTGGGCATATTGCGGCTGCGACTGGTAAACCTTCCTTATATTCTGTGCGGACTCATGGAAGTTTCCGGTGCTGTATTAAGTGGAACCGGACATTCTCTTCCGCCTATGATCATTTCCGTAATTGGTGTCAGTGGCCTTCGTATCCTGCGGGTACTGACTTTTTTCCAGATACACACTTCTCTTGAGTCCCTGTATCTGTCTTATCCGATTTCATGGGGTGTTACTTTTATCGGACAATATATCTGTTTCCGGATCTTATGGAAAAAAATTGTGAAAAAAACTCAAATTAATGCTTGACTCTCTTTCTGTAACAAGGTTTATACATTAGGTAACACATTTCAAAACGATTTCAGTTTACCGATTATAGTTTCAGCTATTTGATCATTACAGATCGGTAACACTATTTTATGGAACGGAGGATTATTATTATGGAAAAATTTGAATTTGATGACATTTCTTTCAGTGAAGATACACGAATTCTCTACGAGGGACACCATATAAACGGCATGAATCTGGCACCTGAAGCCTTTCCTTTATTTATGACAAGTGCTTTTAATATGGGCAACCTTGACGATGTAGAGCACACCTATGATACGAAAGGATACACTTATATCCGTACAAGAAACCCTAACAGAAAAGCTCTGGCTGATGTTCTTACCTATCTGGAACAGGGAAAAGATACTCTGATTTTTTCATCTGGTATGGGTGCGATCACTACTACTTATTTCGCGCTTCTCCAGCCTGGTGACCATATGATCTGCAATGAAAACATCTACGGTGAAACCTTCGATGCGATTACTTCTCTGGTGAAAAACTATGGAGTGACTACCACATTTGTTCCGTTTGATGATCTGGATGCAGTAAAAGCTGCTGTTCAGCCAAACACAAAAATGTTATATACAGAAGTTGCCAGCAATCCGACAGACCGTCTGTGTGATGTAGCTGCTATTGCAGAAATCGCACACGAGGCCGGAGCACTTCTTATGGTTGATAATACATTTACTACTCCGATCTGTATCAAACCACTTACTCTTGGTGCTGATATCGTAATCAACAGCCTGACAAAATTCCTGAATGGACATTCCGATGCACTTGCAGGTTCCATAACCGTCAAAGATATGGCTCTTTTTGAAAAAATCCATACTGTAAGAATGCTGACCGGAACTTCCGGATGCCCATTTGCATCCTTCCTGATTTTCCGTGGTATCCATACCGCCGAGCTTCGTATCAAAAAGCAGTGTGAAAATGCTGCAAAACTGGCTCTGGCTCTGGCAGATAACCCACATGTATCCGTCGTTAATCATCCTGCCGTAAGCATGCATCCGCAATACGAACTCGGAAAGAAGCTCTTCTCTTCCCCATATCTTGCAACTGGTATGTTCAGCTTTGAAATGCCGGATGACCGTGAAAAGATCAATGCATTCATGGATAAACTTCATATTGCGCACTATGCCCCAACTCTTGGAGGTATCCGCACAACACTTTCTTACCCTCTTCTTTCTTCACATATGCATGTCCCGGAAGAAGACCGCAAGAAAATGCATATCACCGGCGGTCTGATGCGAGTTTCCACAGGAATCGAAGATGCCGATGACCTGATCAAAGATTTCACAAACGCATTAAAAGTTTTTGACTAATTTCTCTTATATTGATATATTCCACCTCAAAACAGAGAAAGGGGATGTCTTTGTAAAGGCAGACCCTTTCTCTATTTTAATGCTTATTCTGGTAGAATTCCATATTCCTTATATAACCGTTTTCGAGTCTCTGCATTTGTCACAACAGACTGTATTTCTGCACTTCTTCCATCCATAATCAAACGATTAAGCAAAGTGCTTAATCGTTCTTCGCCGATTGCTTCTCCAATTGCTCTGCCCTTTGCTTCTCCAATTGCTCTGCCCTTTGCTTCTCCAATTGCCCTGCCCCTTGCTTCTCCAATTGCCCTGCCCCTTGCTTCTCCAATTGCCCTGCCCCTTGCTTCTCCAATTGCTTTTGCCTCTGCTTCCGCCTCTTTTTGAAGCCGTTCAAGCCTTTCAGATTCCAGTTCAAGAACTTTTCCACCCATAATCTCACCTATTCCTTTCCGGACTGTCTTTTCATTCTGACATATATAATCCGCTATTTTTATGATCAGTTTATTTAAATTCATGTATAAAGCCGTCTTATCTGCTCCTGAAAGTTCTCTTTCCAGATTTATCCGGATTTCCTCATAGTCATTTAGCAAACTCTGGAACATTTCCGGATTCTCACTCATTTCATGAATATCCTTTTCATATCGCATAATATAAAACGGCAGAAGCATCAGTAAATTTTTTTCAAAAATACTGTCTCTCGTATATGTCTCCAATCTCATTGTCGGAACCCGATAATGTACTATGTTCTCATTCGGAAGTACCATCTCTATCTCCAGAAAATCCGGCGTATTCTTTCCGCTTCTCAAATATAATACGCAGGACTTTGGAAAATCCATCCTGTATTTGCGTCCCTGTTTCTGTGCATTTTCGATTGCTATGGAGAAATCATATTCTATCATACGAATTGCCATAGTTGTATCGTCTACACTTTGACATTCAATATGATACAATTTACCAGCAATCTTTAAACAGGAATCCGTGATAATCTCTCCGTTTTCCTGCTGATGTTCATTGCGCAGCTGCACAATCGGTACATTCTCCGGATAAGAAGTATGGAACACTTCATTAATCAAAGGTACTGCCAGATATGGCATTTTCTCAATCATTGTACGAAATACATCATCAAATATCGTATTATTCATTAGATACCTCACTTCTATTCTAACATACGGCAACAATGTTTGAATACCCAATTTGCACAAATATCATAAATAGGATACTCCTTATCTTTCGTACATGCTTTCATAAAGGGAACTAGATGACCGACTGGTCTGGAACTCGGATATGTAAATTCAGTGTAACAAACACATGCTGTTCCGTCAATCAATAGTTTTCGACATATCAACACTGTTTTTGAAAATTCGTTACTGTTCCTTCCGTTCTCAGTAGCAAATTTTCAGGACACAATACACAAGGCTGTCACACCACATAATCAATTAGTGCAACAGCCTCTCTTCTATATCAGGCTCATGAGATCCTGCCATCTTTCATTTCAAATACGGTATCTACGATATTCATAGTAGATTTTCTGTGTGATACAAGTACTACTGTCTTTTTCTCTGAAGCCTCTCGCAGGGATTTCAGGATGATTCCTTCATTCAGGGAATCCAGATTTGAGGTTGGCTCATCCATAAGGATCAGAGGACTGTCGTGCAAGAATGCTCTCGCAATTCCGATTCTCTGTTTCTCACCGCCGGATAAGGTATCTCCCAGTTCACCTACTTCTGTGTCGTAGCCCTTTGGAAGTTTCATGATAAAGTCGTGGATGGAGGCTTTCTTTGCAGCTTCGATGATTGCCTCTCTGGAAGCTCCCGGGCTTCCTACTGCGATGTTGTTGGCAATGGAATCGTGGAACAGATGGGTTTCCTGTGTTACGTAGCTTTCCATGTCACGCAGATGTCTGGTTGGGATTTTTCTTACATCTTCACCATCTACGGATACACTTCCCTGATTTACGTCCCAGAAACGCATGAGTAGTTTGAGCAGTGTAGATTTACCGGAACCGCTGGCTCCGTGGATGCCGGTGATCTTGCCTGGTTCCAGTTTCAGGGAATAATCGTCGAGGATTGTTTCATTTTCGTAAGCAAAGGTAACGTGCTGTGCTTCTGCACCTGAGAATACACTTGCACGACTCTCTTCTTTGCCTGTATTTTCTGAAACGACAGGTATATTTCCAGAAGCAGTTCTTATATCCACACCCCCTGAGATTTCTTCCACCATCGGTGTCTCTTCCAATAATGACAAAACTCTCTCTCCACTTGCCAGTGTCTGATTCAGGTTGTTGGACAGACTGGACAATGCCACTACCGGTCCAAAGGATCCCATCATTGCGATGGTACAGGTCAGGATTCCTTCGAATCCGATTTCTCCTTTTCCGTAAAGCCATACAGTCAGTGCCAGCATTCCAAAGGATGCCAGCAGAATCACCAGATTGGTAAATGATCTCTGAGCACCTTCCATTTTACTTAATTTCTCCTGCATTCCCGCAAGACTCCTGGAGCGCTCAGACATTTGTTCTTTTCGTTTCTCCCCCTGATCGTACTGGATTGTTTCATCCAGACCACGGAGGGAATCTAATACAAAGCTGTTCAGTTCCCCGAAATTTGTACGAAATTCCATTCCCATCTGGCTTCCACGTTTTCCATTCCACATAGGAATTACAACTCCCACAATCAGGTATGCTGCCAGGGCAAGAAGACCTGCAAGCCAATGATATCTTCCGATAAAAAATACCATGATCAGTGAAGTCAGAGTTGCAATAGCAATTGGTGAAATTGTATGTGCATAAAACACTTCCAGAAGTTCAATGTCTGTTGTAATGATAGAGATCAGATTTCCTTTGTCTCGTCCTTCCAACTTCGCAGGACAGAGTTTACGCAGGGCTGCAAATACTTTGTGGCGGATGATCGCCAGAAGTTTAAATGCAATAAAATGATTGCAGTATTGTTCTGCATAATGCAGGATTCCGCGGAGAACTGCTATGATGATCATTACAGTGATGATTGTTTTTACAGGTGTGTTTATTAGCCACATATTCTTTACTGTAATAGTACCAGCTTCAGTTGCCACATTCCCGGATGTCACTGTTTCCGTCAAGACTGTCCCAATTGCAGTGTTTGTTGCTCCTCCAGCTATAAGTCCGTGCACGATCACCTGTCCAGCTAAAATAGTCAGGAAGATTGCGCACAAATATCCTGCAGTTCCGAGGATGATTGCTGCTAGCATAATATGAATCAGCGGTTTGACCAGACCGATCAGACTCCCCATGATTGAGAGGGCACTTCTACGTTTTTTCGTTGTATTCACATTATCTGATGTTGTCTTTTCATTCATCAGATTCTTCTGTACTGTACTTTTCTGCATGTTTTTATTCGTATCAGACATCTGCTGTGCCCTCCTTTCCATAGTTTTCTAACGTCATCTGGCTGTCATACAGATGTCTGTATTCACCATTCAATTGCATCAGCTCTTTATGTTTTCCACTTTCTTTTATTTCCCCGTCTTTCAGGAAATAAATCTGGTCGGAATTTACCACATTTGCCAGTCGATGTGAGATCAGAAGTACTGTCTTTGTTCTTGCAAGCTGGTGGATCACATCCATGATCAGTTCTTCACTCTCCACATCAATATTGGAAGCAGCCTCATCAAAAATATATACTGCCGAGTCTCTCAATAATGCTCTGGCAATCGCCAGCCTCTGGCATTGCCCGCCGGACAGGTTGCCTGCTTTTTCCAGAAGTTTTGTCTGCAGGCCATCCTGTGTCTGCAGGAATCCCAGGAGGTTTACTTTCTCAAGGACTGTGTTCATTTCCGCTTCTGTTGCATCCGGTTTTGCCATTCTCAGATTCTCTTCTACTGTTCCCTTAAACAGATAACTGTTGTGACGTACCAGTACCACATGTCTCATCAGATCCGTTTCCTTTACCTGGGAAAGCGGCACACCGCCAATAGTAATCTCTCCGGTAAATCCTCTGTTCTTTGCAGAAATAATTCCTGCAATCGTACTCTTTCCACATCCGGATTCTCCTACCAGAGATACGAAGCTTCCTGCCGGAAGATACAGATCGATTCCTTTTAAAATCTCTCTGTCTTCTTCATATGCGAAATGTACATTCTTAAAGGAGATATCCAAGGAGCCATCAGGCAAAATCTTCTCTCCTGTCTGCGGTTCCGGTAAATCTAATATCTTAAAGATCTTGTCACTTGCCGCCATGCCATTCATTGCAATATGGAAAAAAGAACCCAGCAGTCTTAATGGCAGAAAGAACTCACTTGCCAGAAGAACAATACATAAAGTCCCGGAAATGCTGATATTTCCTTTCAGAAATTCAGATACTGCCACTGCCATACCGATTGCAGCACCGCCATATGCCACAATGTCCATCACACTGGTGGAATTAAGCTGCATGGTCAGAACCTTCATGGTAATTCTGCGGAAATTCTGGGATTCTACATCCATTTCATCTGCCTTCTGCTGATCTGCCTGATAGATCTTCAAAGTTGTCAGTCCCTGCAGATTTTCCAGAAAGGAATCCCCAAGTCCTGTATAAATACTCCAGTATTTGTTTAGTAACTTCTTTGCAATCTTCTGTACTACCACAATGGAAACCGGGATCAGCGGTACGCAGATCAGAAGTATCACACTGGCTTTCAGGCTTACTCTGCATAAAATCACAAACAGAGTCACCGGCGCGATCAGACTGTAAAATAACTGCGGAAGGTATTTTCCGAAATAAGTTTCCAACTGCTCCACGCCTTCCGTTGATACCTGAACTACTTCTGAAGAAGATACCTGTTCATTGTAAGATGCCCCAAGTTTCAGCATCTTTTCATAAATTTTTTCGCGCAGGATACGCTTCACATCCACGCATGCCAGATAGGATGATCTCGCCCCCATCCGCTCACAGACAAACCGGACGATTACTACAAAAATCAGCGTAATGATTGTTCGCTCAACCGCTGCTGTTGTCACATTCTGATATACAACTTTTTCCAGTAAATCTGCGATTGAAAAAACTGCCAGTACCTGTGACAGAAGTGCTGCCCACTGCCACAGGATTGTATACACAATATACTTTTTTGCATGGGATAACAGTCCCACCAGTCTTGTTTTTATCATAAGTTTTTTACCTTTTTATGCCCCTTTTGAGTTAATTGCTTATGTTACTTTCCTGCATCTTCTTTCTGTCTACGCTTCTCTTTTTTGCTGCATATCAGATGCCAGACTGCAAGAATCGGATGATACATGATCATCCTCGGTCCTGAGAAACGCATTACCTGGCGGATCTGTTCTCTTTTCTCAGGTTTATAGCAATGTACCTTACAGTTTGCACAGAATGTCTTCTGCTCCATAAACGGACATTTCTGGCTTCTGAGCTTTGCGTAATCAGAAAGTTCCTGACAGACAGGGCACATCTGTCTGCCCTGACGTTCTTCTTTGGAATGATTTTTCCGACAGTACAATTGGATCATTTCTTCCACAACGTACTGCTCTCTCTGACGTTTCTTTTCCACTTTGTTCATATTATTCTGCACCTTCCAATATTTCTTTTTCTGTTTTTACTCTCAGGAAAAAGTATAATACATGGCAGACCCAGACTACGATCAGACAAATTCTGCCAACGGTTACATTTTTCATACATAAAAATCCTATTCCCATGAGCACGGTTACCATTCCCATAATTTTGAGCTTTGTTTCCATTGTCATGGCTCTTTTCTGCACAAAACTATCGAGATGTTTCTTATATAAATTTGTTCCAAGAAACCATGAATGAAGCTTCTCTGAACTATTGGCAAAAAAAAATAACGTTGCCATATAGAATGGGACTGTTGGCAGAATCGGCAGTATGATTCCTACCGTGCCAAGTCCCAGACATAAGAATCCCAGTATCATCCAAAAGATTTTGAGTGTATGTTTCATAATTTTCTCCATCCTTTTCTATATCTGGTTATCTATCGCTAACCGACGGTTATTATATCAGTGTCATCTAGTTAACGTCAACTAATTTTTTTGTGATTGCTTACCTTAGAAACGATTAGCAAATTTCTGAACTATCCATAAAGCTAAATTTTCATAATTATGCATAATAAAAAGGCCGAATTTTTTCATTTCGACCTTTAATCCTACATCTACTGTACACTCCGTCTACAAATCCTGACGGGCTTCCTACTTCAAGACTCTCCGTATAGGTAAGTCCTAAATGTCAGTTCTTGTGTGATTTCTGTTTATGCCTCACCCTTTTTTAACTTTCGTTCTAACTCTAAAACTTCTTTTCTGCATAATTCTATTGCATCATTACAGGTTTCCACATCATCACCATCTATCTCTATGCTATCGTCACCAGGATATCTGGTTGAAAAATAAAAACCATCTATCATTCTCATATGTGTCTGCGTATTTTTTGAAAACTCTGCTCCCATATTTCCTTTTAGAAATTTCATCAGTCTGTTCAGACTATGTGTACGCATAATATTTTCAAAATCTTTCTGTTGCATAGCATCATCCGGTTTATAGTATTCTGAGATCAGATGCTTCATATATTTTTCGCATATTCCCTGCGCCATGGCACCCATCATATTTGCAACTATCCCCGCATCATAAGAGACCTTAAAATATTGAAAATCATTTTCTGCAAAATCAAAATAACTGTTCAAGGCCATATCTGAATTCCTTCCTTTCGCACATTTGTATAATACAGCATTTTGTTCCTTTTCCAGTCATCGCCAACTACAATTTTCAGATCTGTTTCTGCATCATCCAATTCTTCAGAGGATACTTCTGATTTTAGAAGATAAAGATATTTTTTAAGTTCCGGCCGGGAGCGGAATGACTCTGACAGTTCCAGAAACAGATCAACATCACTGCTATATTTCTCTTCTCCCCGTGCACAGCTGCCATACAGATATATTGTCTTAATATAAGGCCTTATGCATGATGACTGAATAGTTCGTAAAGCATACTCCGCTGCATCTCTCTGCCGTTTTGATCTGATACATGTCAGCATTTTCTATCCCTCCGTTTTCTCTGTATATTATTTCCAGATTATACTTACATTTTCTGCTTCAGGATTTCTTTGTAAAAAAATTATAACATTCCTGATCTTCTATGTCTATCTTCCATTTATCCGGTGAAAAATTAGAGTGTATTATTGTTACTTTCTTTTATTTCCCTTCAAAGATCTGAGCGATTGGTGAATCTGCAGACAGTATCACTGTTTTGTCCTCACCTTTCATAGATGTCTTCAGCGCATCCAGGCTTCTCACAAATGAATAAAACTCACTCCTGTCCTCTTCTCCATAAGCCTGCGCAAGGATTTTCATATATTCCTGCTCACCCTCCGCCTCCAGGATCTCTGCCTGTTTTTTGGCATCGGAAATCTGGATTGCTACTTCTTTGTCTGTTTTATTTCGGATCACCTTTGCTTCGGAGTTTCCCTCTGCCTTGTAAGTCGCTGCAATATTATCCCGTTCAGAAATCATTCGTTCATACACAGCTTCCTTATTATCATCCGGCAGGTCCAGCTGCTTGGTTTCGAATTTGAGAAGTTCGATTCCATACTGATCCATGTTTGTTCCTATTGCCTCCATGACCATATCAGACAGTTCTCCGTCACGACTTGTGATCACCTGATCCTGTGACATACTGCTGATTGCATTTTTAGTGGCATTATACACAGCGGTATTAATTCGGCTCTCGCCGCTTTCCACAGAAGAGTTTAATGTCTGTGCAAATTTAAGCGGATCGCTGATTTTCCAGAGAACATAACTGTCACTGATCATCGTTTTCTTATCTTTTGTAATTACATCAGATGCTGCAAGATCATACAGCAATGTTTCCTTTGGCAATGACTGTGTACTCTCTATAAACGGAATCTTAAAGCTGATTCCCGATGAACTGATCACCCTGTCAACCTTACCAAACTGACGGATCAGCTTGTATTCATTTTGCTGAGTTACCGTTACCGACGCTCCGACAGCTACAACCACTGCAGCCACACCAATTAATATTCCAACTTTCTTACCTTTCATAAATTAGTCCTTTCCAAATTATATCTCTATCCTTCGTATTTCATTTACCAAAACACTTTTTATATGAAATATTTTCTGTCATTTCTTTATTCATTCTCAGAATCATTTAAATCTTGTGTATCCTGATCACTCTGCGGCTCTGTGTTCAGTGTCTCTGTTGAATTCTCTGAACTATCCCCTGTAAAAGAATCTAACGGCAGAACCTTCTGCACTCCATCCCCATTATCAATTACAATCTTCATTCCCGGCAGCACATCTTCCATTGTCTCATAGAACATGCGCTTTTTCGTGATCTCCGGATTTTTTACATACTCCTCATACATGGCATTAAAACGTGCAACCTCAGCTTCCGCTTCATTAATCCTTACCTGTTTCTGTGCCTCAGCATCCTGAATGATCTGGTCTGCTTCTGCCTCAGCTTCCGGAAGCTTTTCATTTCTGTATTTGTTTGCATTATTCAGAGCAGTTTCTTTTCCCTGCTTGGCAGTTTCTACTGCTTTAAATGCTTTCATAACCTCCTGTGTGGGCGGTTCTGAATCCTGAATCGTAATATTCACAAGCTGAATTCCCAGATCCTGTTCCTCCATCTGTTTCAATATCATTTCTTTAATCTTGCTCTGGATCTCACCTTTTCCAGTTGTAAGTACTTCATCCACATCATAGCTTGCGATCACAGTACGGATGCAGCTTTGAGAAATATTTTTCAGAATCTCTTCCGGTTCCTCTGAATTATAAAGATATTTTACAGGTTCTAAAATTCTGTACTCAACAAAATACTGTAAAACTTACCATTACAGAACAATACAGAAACATGAAAGAAATCATTGATACCTGCATGGAACTAATCGACTGTGCAACTGCTGCCTGCAAAGAATGCGGAACTCCTGCACTTATCACCCCAATCCGCGGCGGCACAGACGGAGCACGCTTAAGTTTCATGGGCGTCCCATGCCCGAACCTTGGAACCGGCGGACATGCTTTCCATGGTCCTTATGAACATATCACTGTGGAAGGAATGGATATTGCTGTTGAAGTGGGATTAAAGATTATTGAATTATTCTATAAATAATTTCATCTGAAAAAATCCAGCAAAAAAACAAGCCTTTCACTGTCGGGTAAGGTAACAGTGAAGGGCTTATTTTAAATTTTGCAAGTCGATTTTCTCTTAGTCTGACTTAATTCGGTTAAACTAATGGTATCATTCCGTATAAGTATTCCCATTTTCATCTGTCCAGGTTCCATCACCATTATCACTGAAACCAGTACCATTATCGTCTCTGTAATAGTAATCTCCATTTGTCGTCTGTGTAACAGTAACTGTGTTTCCATCAGAAGAAGTTAATGTATGCTGTTCTAAAGTTGTTCCCAAATAATGAGTTGCATCAGTTAAAGCGGGATATGTATTTCCATAATCATCTGTATAACTTTCATTTCCGTTATCAGTATATCCAACACCATCATATCCTCTGTACTCAACAGAATAATCAGAATACAACACCCTTTCAATTTCAAATGTACTGCCGCCACTTCCTCGTACTGTCAATGATGATGTATTAATAACCGTTTTATCTGTAGTATCATCTCCAGGGGTTCCATTATTATCTGTATCTGAATAACCATCTCCCGAATTATCCGGATCAGGATTCTGACCGTCAGAATTTTCCCCCGTTTCATCAGAAGAATTCACTCCTGTCTGATTCTGATTTTCTTCCTGATCTGCAGCATCAATCTGTTCTGAACTCTCTGTCGAACCATCACGGTTTGAATTCTCCGGCTTATCTCCCTTTCCTGTCAGCTGCTGACCACCGGACGGTTCATGAGCTGCCACCATATCAACCAATTCTCTCTTCTTAGCATCTTCTTCGGAATCCTGTCCTGTTTCATCTCCGTCTTTTGGTATCTGATCCTGCGTGTTCTCTGCCCCGGAAATCACCTCTCCCGAAAAACAAAACACCAGATTTCCTCCAACAAGCACCATCGCCAAAAGTACTCCCGGAAGAATATTCTTCCGAAGCTTCTTCATATTCAGCATATACAGAATTCTGTCTTTAAAAACCATACTGCTGTCATTCAGACTTGCCGTCACATAAGGCACCTGATTATCTATGGCAACGGTTCTCAGCAGAAGTTTCCGGTACAGTTTACGTTCTTCTCTGCTGCAGACACGGACAACTTCCGCATCGCAGAGATTCTCAATATCCTTGTCAGCCTCCCACAGCATAAACAACAGTGCCGGATTAAACCAGTACACAGATGCACAGATTCTCAGAAGCATCTTATACCACAAATCCTTATGTAAATAATGCGTCAGCTCATGATGATAAACCAGCTTCAGCTCTTCCGCTGAATATCCAACTGCCGGAAGATACAATTTCGTCCGGAATAATCCCGCCAGAAGCGGCGTACTGAGTCCTGCATTCTGCATCAGTTCAGGTCTTCGGCCAATCCCTTTCTGTTCACACACATCCCGGTACATTTTCCACTTCATCAGATCATTCACCGGAAGACTCATCCGTTTCAGGCTTCTCATAGAAAAATAATATGCACAGATCTCTGCCAGTAATTTTATAACCACACCTGCCAGCCATACGATCATAAAAATCTTTGCAGCCAGCGGTACGATATGTCTGCCAGACAATGCTGCAGATTTTGAAGCAGACTGCACTTCATCTGTCAAAACTGTGTCTGCGGATGTTTTGTCTGTCACAACCGTATCCTGCAGTTTTTTATCTGCAGTACTGCTATCCTCTGAATTTACCTTAGAAGAATTTACATTCGCAGAATCTGCATTTGCCGAAGTTATTCTCTTCGCAGTTATCTTTTCATTCCCACTGCTCTCAATCCCCGGCACTTTGAAATTTATAAGGGAAAAATCCGATGGAAGTCGCGCAGGAACCAGCAGACTCACTGCAACAGCCAGCCAGACCACGTACTTCCATCTTGCTGTAAATCTGTTCTTTAACAAAACAGATAACCCCAGCACAAGAAAAATAACAACTGCGGAAATAATATTAAGCTTCAAAACATGTAATGCAAATTCCGCCATCACTTATTCCTCCTTCTCATCCAACTCCCTCAGAAAATCACTGAGATCCTGTATTTCCTCTGAACTTATCTTCTTTCCCTGATAAAGAGAAGTCACAAACTTCTTAAGAGAATTTCCGTAAAGTTTCTCCAGTACACTCCTACTTTCATTTGCCTGATAATCTTCCTGGGATACCAGAGGCGTATACAGATTCATCTTTCCCTGCTTCTCCACAAAAACGAAATTCTTATTCTCTAATCGGGTCAGCAGTGACAAGATCGTAGTCGGAGCCAATTGTTTCTTTACATTCACCAGCTTCTCAATCTCTGCCCGGGTCATCGGCGGAGTCCCGTTCCATAAAGCCAGCATAATATCCAACTCTGACTCCGGCAGACGCTGATATGCTTTTTTCAATAAAATCACCTCATTTCTTCTACAATTGTAGGAATAATTTTATTGTAGCAACCACACAATAATCCGTCAATGCTAATTTATCTCTGTATAATCATTACCATTTTCGTCCGTCCAGGTTCCGTCTCCATTGTCAGTAAAACCAGTTCCATTATCATCCCGATAATAATAATCTCCATTTATTGTCTGTGTAACTGTAACCGTATCTCCATCAAAAGACTCCAGTGTATGCTGCTCTAATGTTATTCCCAGGTAATGTGTTGCATCATTTAAAGCCCTATAAGTATTCCCATACTCATCTGTATAACTCTCATCACCATTATCCGTATATCCTACACCATCATCATCCCGGTAACAATAATCCCCGTTTGTTTGCTGAGTAATCGTGAAAGTACTTCCATCCTCTCTCACAAGCGTCAATGTCTCAAGAGAACTATTATTGTCACCATCCTCATCTGTATTCACATTTACCTCATCAGAAGCCTCTGTTTCCCCTGTCTCTGAATTCTGATCTTCATTCTGATCACTTCCACTATTGTCAGAACCATTCTGCTTATCCAATGCTGGATTTCCCGGATAAGAAATACTCTCCACCATCTCACGTACCTTACCAATATCATCCACATCCTTCGCAAATCCCTTTACCACATAAAGGTCACTGCCAACAGAATAAGCCGTCTCGTAACAAGCCGCATACTGGTCACTTGCCTTCGCAAACAATGGCGTATCATCATCTGCATCATACTTATAAACACCAACCCAGTCCTTACCGCTCACAAAATAAGCATATGTTCCCTTCATATCCTTCTGCTCCCAGTCTGAACTCACCGGCTGCGGGTCAAACTTCTCACTCCCGCTATCCGTGGCCCACACAGCACCCGTTCCAGCCACTGACATGCAAAATACTGATAACGAAGCAACAATCGTAATAAATCTTTTTCTGTTCATAAAAATTCCCCTTTCGTCATTAATTGTAACTTCATTTTTATCTATTTCTTCTACTTTTGTAGAAGTTAATCATATACTACATCTGTAGAAGATTAATGTCAAGCTATTTTTTCTACAAATGTAGTAATATATAAATTTTTTCATTTAAAGACAAAAAATCAAAAAAAGACCAGCTGACATCCAGCTGGCCTTCTCTATTTCCTTAATTTAAGTCAAACGGATAAAATCATCCGCTTCGCTCCTTACTTGATTCGGTTAAAAAGCACAATTTTATTTTTGCGCATAAAAAAACCAGCTAACTACTAGCTGGTTTCCACTATATCTTCAAAACTACATACATGCTGACATTTCCCTGAGATCATTACTTCCTGCGATTCTTGGTCAAGCCCTCACCCGATTAGTAA
>ERZ869983.407-NODE-407-length-14409-cov-11.576333_pt1 | contig 14409 bp, 10 predicted proteins | sample MGYA00521106_ERZ869983 | MGnify/ENA primary metagenome ERZ869983 (study PRJEB32232, sample SAMN07284972) | human gut metagenome | biome: human-associated habitat; material: feces | host: Homo sapiens | place: Tanzania | collected 2014-04-05 ...
TTTCAAAGAACTCTTTCTTTATTGCTTTGAGTAATGCTTGATTTCTCAAAAGCGAGTGCAAAAGTACTAACTATTTTTCATTCCACCAAATCTTTTCGCAAAAAAGTTGAGATTTTAGCCAAATTTTAACACTTATAAAGACTCCGAGTCATTTCAAGCGTGCAATCACTTTATTATATACATGCCTGCCCAAGCCTGCGTGTGCGGATGCACAGACATATAAGCGCATAGGCGCATATATAAAGCAGGTATAAACAGGTATACATGTGAGAGTAAGTCACAATAAAGGGAGAAAAAAAGAGGGAGAAGCTTTGGCTATTACAATTTTTCTTCGTACTTTTGCCCTATCATTCAGTTAGGTTTAACAGAAAATGGAAATTGCATTATGAACATCATTGTATCAGAAGAAATCGAATCAGTATGCCCTACCTTTGTGGGAGCATGCGTAGAAGCCAATGTGGTGAATACCCCTTATTGTCAGGAACTTTGGGATGAGATTCATGCACTTGGTAAGAAATACAGACAGACGCTGACCACGGAATCGCTGAAAGAGATGAGTGGAATTGCCGCCACCCGAAAGGTGTATCGTGCCTGCGGCAAGGATCCTTCGCGCTACCGTCCTGCATCAGAAGCCCTTATCCGCAGAATGCTTCAGGGCAAGGAACTCTATCAGCGAGATACGCTGGTGGATCTGGTGAACCTGGCGAGCATTGCCTATGGCTACAGCATCGGCGGATTTGATGCAGACAAGTTTAAAGGCGATACTCTTACGCTTGGCGTAGGCAAAGCCGGCGAACCCTACGAAGGCATCGGCAGAGGCATGATTAATATAGAAGGTCTGCCTGTTTACAGAGACAAGATAGGTGGCGTAGGAACTCCAACCAGCGACAACGAGCGAACCAAGATGAATATCGACACCACCCACTTGGTGGTTCTCATCAACGGCTACGACGGAGACGAACAGCATGTTCGCGAGAATGCCGAGTACATCATCCAGCTTCTGAAGAAATATTGCCAGAGTGATGGAGGCAGCTACTTCATTTACAAATAAAGAGGATGTGGCATAAGTTTATTATTCACCCTCTTCTTGTTGTTAGTAAATATAGGTCATGCCGTTGGATGAGATAGGATATGTCGCTGGATGAGATAGGATATGTCGCTAGAAGAGATAGGATATGTTGCTGAAAGAGCTAGGTCATGTTGTTGGAAGAGATAGGATATGTTGTTGAGACAGTCAGTATCTTCGGTCGCACAACAGCTGTTGTGCGCTTGCATAACAGCTGATATGCGCATGCACAACGGCTGTTGTGCATGCGGTAGCCAACTGTTATGCGCCAACTATTATCCGAACTTATGACACACCCTCATTAACCAAGAAATATCTCTTATAAAGCCAAAAAGGGGACTGGCCACCGCCAGTCCCCAAGACGAGAGAGATATAAGTGTTGACTTGGTCAACAACGAGGCAAATCACTTTGCCTTATATCTTTAATATTATTCCTAGATAATATCATTAGAAACATCATCTAGGAATAATTCATGTATAGCAAAAGTAAATTACTTGTTATCCTCAGCCCAACCCGTAGACTTAAATCCTGTTACTCTGTAATGATATCCAGGCTGGTCAGAACGGGAATAGGTGAAACTGATTTCATCTGTCACAGTACCAGATACAGTAGTATAAGTATTGTGACCACACTTACCGCTAACAGTTACCTTGTCGGTAGCTGTAGCAGAGTTACCAATGAAATCATCCACATTCTCACCACCGAAAGTATAAGAACTCATATCAATAGATACCTTAGCATTGATGGCGTAAGCTGCCTTAGAGGCAGTTGAGCCTACACGAATCCACGCCTTATCCTTATCATAATCGGTAGTATTGCTGAGATAGGCATAGAGAACACCCGAAGTGGTGCCTGTACCATCAGTCTTAAAGATGAATTCAGCATCTGTTGGATTAGAAGCCCAATACTCTGCATCTGTCTTAGAAGCATCATAACCTCTCTCCACATTGATTCTATACTGACCACCAATAGGAGCAATAGGAGTATAATCGATATCGAAATCGTCTCCCTCAGAGCATGCAGTAAACAATGCTACGAAAACAAAGCTCAAAAAATATAATATTTTCTTCATGACTTTTCGTTTATTACATTAATAATCATTACTTCTCCCACCAAAGTTTCTTGGTCAGCGAGTTTCCATTCTCTTCTACATACTTGGCAGCAGCAGAGTTATACAATGTAGTAGCTGTAGGATAAAGTAATCGCATAGGATACTCACCGGCATTCATATTGCTAGCACCAGGATCAACCAAATTGCCTAAAACATAACCATCAGACAATTCACGCTGCAAAGCAGTTGTAGACTTACGAACAGTAATATTAGCCTGAACCTCAGGAATACCCAAACGGTTACGGGTCATCCAACCATCATAAGCATTCGCACCGGCATAAGTTACCCAATACTGCATGGCGATGCTATGAAGCATATCAGACTTATCGAACTTATAAGCACCATCAACGAATGCAGTGCCATCAAATCCCCAACGGCTGAAACCAGCAAGAACACCCTTATTATAATACTCCTCAGCCTTTACAGGATTCCCCAAACGAGCATAAGCCTCAGCAATCATCAATTCGCATTCAGCCTCGTTCATCAGATAGACAGCATCATCATAAGCCTGTTTCATACGAGAAGACTTAGAGATTGAAATACCACCCTCTGTAGTTTCATCAGTATTTGGCTTTGTTCCACAAGGAAGTCCCTCATAGCATTCATTCATGTGAGCAATCAGTTCCTCATCAGAAGAATAGCCGAGAGTATTTTTAGCATTCGCAGTTACCTCATACAACTTGATGATACGAGGATCCTTCTTATCCAAAAGATACTCCAAGAAAGTATGGCAAGCACGAATATTCTCAGTAGTATTCAACTGACGGATATTAAATTCATAAAGAGGATTACCCTTATTAGCGCCATCTTCCCAATTTACCCAAGCACAATCCTGCTCCAAAAGACCACCTGCACTAAGTAAAGCCTGAATATCAGATTTATGAGCGTCGAAGTCTTTGAGATACATCTTCAACTTCAAACTCTTTGCAAAGCCTGCCCAGCTATCCATACTGCCTCCCAAGAAACAGTCAGCAGTTCCTAAAGGTGAAGCTTTTTCTGCAGCTTTAGCATCATCGAGTTTGGCAATGGCAGCATCCAGCATCTCCAGAATACCCGGATATACTACGGTTTTGCTATCATCAAATGCAGCATGTGGATTGTTTTCGACATCAAGAGCACCTGTAAACGGAATATCACCATAAGTATCAGTCAATACCAAGAAATTATAGGCCTGAAGAATCTTGGCAACCATCCAATAGTTCCAAGCCTTACTTTCTTCAGCAGAAGCCAAAGCCAGCTTTAAATCTTCCAGACCGTTGGCATATGTATTCTGCCAAATCGTAGTAACAGGAGGAATTGAACCTGATGTTGTTACAGCATAATTAGACAATGTATTATACTGGTTTGTACTATTACCCTGTGTTACATACTGGCACCAAAAGTCACCAGTAATTTGCTGATAAAGACCACTGACAGCTACGATAGAACCTTCGGCAGCCGGAAGCAACTGCTTGTAGGAAGCTGTAGAAGGATAGTTTGGGTTGTAGTTGATATCCAAATAGCCAGAATCGCTACAAGAAGTAACAGTACCCATTGTCAAGACAGCTCCCAGCAATGCTGCGCTTAAAAATTTATATCTTTTCATATAAGAAATCTCCTTTAATTAAAATACAACCTTCAAGTTAATACCATAGTTGCGAGTTGACACAGAACCCATAGTCTCACCAAACTCAGAACTGATATCATTACCAAAGTTAGAAGACTCAGGGTCAATATAATTCTGATGCTTTGGAGTGATGAGCAACAAGTTGTGACCAACGAGACTCAAAGACAACTTCTGCATCTTCAATGCACTTGTGATTGTCTTAGGGAAATCGTATGTCAAAGCCAACTCACGGAGTTTGAAGTAAGAACGGCTTACAACGAAATCACGACGCACCTCCGGGTTGTAGCTATAGTTACCCTGAACATAATTCATATAGTTGGAAGCAACTGGAATATTATTCTCAACATACTCTCCACCAACAATCTTTACAGAATGAGGATAAACAAAAGCATCACGCTCATTGAATACGGTCTCTGTAGAGTTACCATTGAAGTGAGTAATATAAGATGTCTCAGAATACATCAATCCACCCTTATGCCAGTCGCCCGTTGCAGCAAGACTCAAGTTCTTCCACTTCAGATGTGTGGTGAAGCCCATTACGAAATCTGGCTGAGAAGAACCGAGATAATCATAATCTGTAGTACTAGACTGCAAGAAACCATTACCATTTACGATTCTATAACCATAATATGGACTGTTTTTATCTGTTACCTTCTGTGTTGCAGGCAACTTGAAGATACCGATAGGCTCACCAACCTTCAATACATAAGATACACCACGCATAGAAGAATACAAACCAGTACTTGTAGTACCTACAGGAATGGTATATTCATCAAGACCATCCCAAAGTTCCTTCACCTTACTCCAGTTCTTAGCGTATGTAGCACCTACACTCCACTCCCAATCCTTAGTACGGATAGGAGTAAAATTAACCATCGCCTCAATACCCTTGTTCTGAAGTTTACCTACATTACGGGTGTTAGAAGTATAACCTGTCTCAGGAGCCAAAGTAGCAGAGATAATCTGATTTTTGGTTGTACGATCATAGTAAGCCACATCGAAGCTCAAACGGTTGCCAAAGAATGTACCGCTCAAACCAAGCTCATACTCAGTTGTAATCTCAGGCTTCAATGACTTATTTGGCAAACGGTTATACTCTGTCAAACCAGAAACACCGGAAATTGGCAAATATGTATAATAATACTGGAATGGACGATAATATGAATTAGTCATATATACATCAGCATCATTACCTGTCTGACCTATAGCTGCACGAACCTTCAACAAGTCGATTTGCTTAACATTCTTCAAAGCAGGAATAGCCTGATTCAGAAGCACAGACACATTGGCACCTCCATAGAAGAAGCTGTTATCTCCCATAGGAAGAGTAGAAGACCAGTCGTTACGGGCAGAGAGGTTCAAGAACGCCCAATCCTTATAACCTAATTCAACCTGTCCCAAAAGACCCAACAATCTTCTATTCCATGAGTCAGTATCAGTAATCGAATAGGAAGATGTATTACTCAAGGAATTCCAACCTGGAATATCCAACTGCTCATTATAACCACCTACATTATCATAATTTCTCTGGTTCAAGTTCCAACCCAAGGTTGCACCTACCGAGAAATCACCGAAAGTATGATTGCCGGTCAGCAAGAGGCTGGCGTCAATCTGTCCACGCTGAGAACGATACTTAGAATAGTAACCCTGGTTACCTACAGTTGTACCATTACCATTTGCCTGATAAGAACCCTCGGTATAAAGAATACGTGGTTCAATGCGCTCGGTCTTATAGTTGGTATAATCACCACCGAAACGGCCAATTACCTTGATATCCTTGGTAATATCGTATGACAACTCCAGCTTACCATAAATACGGTCGTCCTGGTAAGTAGAATAGTAGTTATCTACCATATAATATGGGTTGGTAGCATACAATGTATAGTAGTTATCTACATTGTTACGCTCAAGGTTGTAATCCTTCATATCTGTGAAACGAACATCAGAAGCACCCTGAAGCAACTCCATATACATATCACGAGAACGGCGCATATCCTTGCGAACATAGTTCAAGGACATGTCCAGATGGAATCTGTCGATATTGGCGTAGCCACGGAGTGAGAAGGTATTACGATGATAAGTATCACCATCATTAGGAGTAATACCATTAGAACTTACGTTACCGTAAGATGCAACAATACCTACTTTCTCATCACCATAGCGGAGAGATACGTTGTTGTTCCACTCCTTACCTACCTGATAGAAGTCACGGATATTGTTCTTAACATAAGAAAAAGGCTTGGTCAAAGTCTCACCGTTAGAAAGACCTGTAGAACCATACCAGTGCTCACGACCATCGAGGCGAGGTCCCCAAGAACCGTTCTCCTCATTAGACCAGGAACCCCAACCTTGACCAAAGAGATTCTGAGTCATTGGCACACGGAGCACATCAGTAAATGTCAAAGAACCATCGTAAGTGATAGAAGCCTTCTTATCACCCTGTGGCTTCTTTGTAGTAATCATGATAACACCATTGGCTGCACGGGAACCATAAAGAGCAGTAGCAGAAGCACCCTTCAATACAGTTACCGATTCAATATCCTCTGGGTTGATGTCGCCTGCACCACTACCAAAGTCAACAGAGTTATCACCCAAACGGTCATTGTTGATAGGCACACCATCAACAATATACAATGGGTTGTTGCTAGAAACAGAAGAAATACCACGAATTACGACTTTCTGAGAGGTACCTGTAACACCACCACCAGAAATCTGCACACCAGCCATCTTACCCTGAAGACCACTCATCAGGGAACCAGACTTAGCCACAGTCAACTCAGAAGCGTTGGCTGTACTGGCAGCATAACCCAAAGTTTTCTCTGAACGTTTCATACCCAAGGCAGTAACAACTACCTCGTCAAGATTTCTTGCATCAGAAACCAAAACGATTTTCATTTTAGCAGATGCTTTCATTGTTTTAGTCTGCATACCGAGGTAACTGATTTCCAAGACAGCATCCTTGCTGGCATTAGGAAGCGTAAAATTACCATCGACATCAGTCGCTGTTCCAGTCTTTGTGCCTACAATTCTAACAGATGCGCCAATAACTGGCTCACCGTCTTCCTGAGAAACAACCTTACCTGTAACAGTAGTTTGAGCGAGGGCTATTCCTGTTGAAAGAATAAGCCCCCCCATGAGCATGGTCAATCTTTTTACCATAATTCTCTCTCTTTAAAATTAAACAACTTACAAATATCGGGTGCAAAGATACATACTTTTTGCTAATTAAACAAATTTTTAGCAAACAAATTGACGCAAAATACCAACTTTATGGTACTTTATGTATATTTTCCGTATATTTTATTACTTTTCGTAAGCATTTTAGGCATTTATTATCCCAAAACGTAAAATACAGAAAGAAACTGGATGCTAAAGGAAAGTTTTAAAAACAGAAAGGCAAACATACCATTCGCTAAAACAAATGACATGTTTGCCCTTATTATTTTATCAAAATGAAACTCGCCTTTCAAAAAGGCTTCATCAGGATTACACCTTATTATATATAGAGAGTTATAAAAACAGAGGCAATAAGCCTAAGTATTTAAATCACGCCAAAATGAAGGAGGGCATTCTTAACACCATCTTCATCCACATGAGTCGTAATGTAATCGGCTATTTGCTTGAGATTATCTCCCGCATTGCCCATCGCAACACCAATGCCAGCCTCCCGGACGATGGAAATATCATTGCCGCCATCGCCGAAAGCCATGGTTTCATCTATGTTCAAACCCAGATAATCAGTCATTGCATGCAAGCCCTTGCCTTTATCTGCATCGGCTGCCGTAATATCCGTAAAGGCAGGATGCCATCTGCCCGACGTGCAGTTGCGGAGCGTAGGCATCAGGAGCGCCTCCTGCTCTACCGAACAGAAAGGAGTAACCTGCAGAACCTGCTCATCTCCCAATTCGTTCACATCGGTGAGGAAGATTTCGCAATCCACACCCAGTCCCTTGGCAAAGATTTCATAAACCTCGTCGGTATAATGATGAATGGCAAGATGATGCTCTCCCACTACGATTGCCGGATAATCATCACGGTCGGCAGCCTCGATAATCGTCTTCACATCTTCAGAAAGGATGGCGTGCTGGCTCACCACCTTATCGCCTACAAAGCAGCGGGCACCATTGGTGGTGATGTAACCGTCGATGAGATGTTCTATCTGACCGAGGTTATTGATGATGAGCTGCGGACGGCCGGTAGAAATATACACCTCCACCCCATTCTTCTTAGCCTGCTCCAAGGCATCTACCGTGCTCTGCGGAATCCTGTGGGTCGTGAAACTCACCAGGGTGCCGTCAATATCAAAAAATAATGCTTTTATCTTCTTATCCATAACTGTATCTTCTATACCTTATTATATATATAATGCAAAATGGGTTCTGTAAGTACAGAAAAACCGATGCAAAAGTACGAAAAAACAGATAAATAGCAAAAAATATAAAGATTTATTAGATTTTACTTGCATCGAAAAGAGAAAAAACGTATATTTGCCACATCTTTATGCCCAAGGAAACTCCGAGATAACGCATAGAGCAACTAGTAAATAAGAACGGTTATGAGTAAGAAACCCTATCGGTTACTGGCATCCCTGTTGCTGATGCTCGTAGCGACGCTTACTTCATGCGAGAAGTTTTCGATTGACGAAACAACCGGAAAATCACATGATGCAAACGCCAATGTAACGATTCATGTGCAGAAAATAGAAGGCACAAGTCTGCTGACGACCAAAGCAGCCGACAAGCAGATTGCCCTGGGCGATGTGTGCTCCAGACTGACACTTGCCATCTTTGACGGAGAGGAGAAACTGGAGACGGTGAACCAGCTTTCAACAGACAATGGCTTCGGAACAGCCTATGTAAGTCTGGACGAAGGAGAATACCGGCTGGTGGTGATTGCCCATAACGGAAAGGGAAACTGCTCTGTCAGCGCACCCGAGAAAGTAAAGTTTGCGAGCAACAAGCTTACCGACACCTTCTATTATTACGGCAGGTTGAGCGTAACGGCAGACGGAGCCACCTCCGACATCAACCTGAGGCGAGCAGTTGGCGCCTTCAAGTTACATATTACCGACGAAACCATTCCCGAAGAAATCAGGAGCATCAAGTTCTATTATACCGGCGGCAGCAGCACCCTGGATGCAACCACCGGATTCGGCTGCGTAAACAGTCGTCAGACCGAAAATTTCAGTATGAAAGACGGCGGCAGAGACTTTACCGTCTACACCTTCCCGCATGAAGAAGAGAAGAACATCAAGATGAGCATCAGCTTTCTGGATGCCGATGCAAAAGTGGTAAAGAGTTTTGAAAAAGCCGATCTGAAAATGCATCAGAACAAAACAGCCTATACCGAGATTTCCATTGCTGACGGATTCGGTGGCGGAGACGACAGTACGGGTGGTGGAATAGGCATTACCGTAGACCCTACCTGGGGCGAGACAGAACGGGTGAATTTCTAAGAAACAGACGATTAAGGGATTACGGAAAACCAGAAGGTATGTTCTATTTTTCCACAATGCAATATATTTTTTGATTCTTAAAGATTTGATAATCAAAATTTCTTTGTCATTTAAGAATAATTCCATAATTTTGCATCCAATATTATATAATATTATAAACAAAGGATGAAAAAATATATAACTCTTATCATGCTGATGGGAGCATTGATTCCTGCCGGGGCTCAGGCACAAACGCTGAGCCTTGACAGTTGCCGTGCCATGGCGCTGCGCAACAACAAGCAGCTCAATGCCTCGAAGCTCAAGAAAGACGTGGCGTACAATCTGAAGAAATCGGCACGTACCAAATATCTTCCTAAAGTAGATGCTTTAGGCGGTTACGAATGGTTCAGCAGGGAGATTTCGCTGCTGAACGTCGGTCAGAAGTCAACATTCAGCAATATCGGTTCTACCATTACCGGAGGAATATCGGGAGGAGCCAGCAATCTGATGAGCCAACTCGTAAGTCAGGGAATGATTACCCCGGAGATGGCGCAGCAGATAGGCGGACTGATGAATGAGAAACTGGGACCTCTGCAGCAGCAAGGCAATGCGCTGGGAGAGAAACTGGTTGATGCATTCCGCACCGACACCCGCAATATCTGGGCAGGAAGCGTGATGGTTCGCCAACCTATCTATATGGGTGGAGCCATCATTGCAGCCAACAAGATTGCCGACATCGGAGAACAGATTGCAGAGAATGATCTCGACCAGCAGACCCAGAGCACGCTTTACAGCATAGACCAGGCTTACTGGCTCGCCGTCTCGCTGAAGCAGAAGCAGAAACTCGCCATCAGTTACCGCGACCTCGTGAAGAAACTGAACGAGGATGTTCATAAGATGATTCAGCAGGGAGTAGCCACCAAGGCAGACGGACTGAAGGTGGACGTGAAAGTGAACGAGGCTGAGATGCAGATTACTCAGGCAGAAGACGGACTCGCGCTGTCGAAGATGCTGCTCTGCCAGCTCTGCGGCATTCCGATGAACCAGGAAATCACACTTGCCGATGAAGATAAGGAAACCCTGGCTTTATCAGGAGCTCCTGTTGACACCGAGCAGCAGAGAGTAGCCGCACAGGATTCAGCGATGAACACCCGTCCAGAACTCCGCATGCTGCAGAATGCGCTCGACATCTCTAAAGAAGCTACCAATATGGTTCGCGCCATCAATCTGCCTCACGTGATGCTGACAGGCGGCTACATGATTTCGAACCCAAACGTATTCAATGGTTTCCAGAAGAAGTTTACCGGAGTCTGGAACGTAGGCGTAATGGTTCATGTTCCGGTATGGAACTGGTTTGACGGAGCCTACAAGGTGAGAGCCGCAAAGGCTGCCAGCAATATCGCGCAGATGAACCTGGATGATACGAGAGAGAAGATTCATCTGCAGATTACCCAAAGCCAGTTTAAGGTAAAGGAAGCCCAGAAGAAGCTCAACATGGCAATGAAGAATATCGCCAGTGCCGAAGAGAACCTGAGATGCGCCAACCTCGGTTTCAAGGAAGGCGTGATGGAGGTTACCGACGTGATGGCTGCACAGACTGCCTGGCAGAAAGCACAGAGCCAGAAGATTGATGCAGAAATCGACGTGAAGCTGACTCAGGTTGGGCTGAACAAGGCGCTCGGTATCCTACAGTAATAATAATAACAAATTCAAAATCAGATTAAGAAAATGTCTAAGAAATCACAGCATAACAACATATTGCTCGCTGTAATCGGTTTTACAGCAGTAGTCATTCTCGTAGGCGTCATCGGTTTCTTCACTTTGGAACAGAAGGATGACACCATTCAGGGCGAGGTAGAAGTATCAGAATACAGAGTATCCTGCAAACTGCCAGGACGCGTAGTAGAACTCCGCGTTCAGGAAGGCGATTACGTTCATGTGGGCGATACGCTCGCCATCCTCGAAGTGCCTGAAATGAAATCGCAGGAACAGATGCTCCAGGCTACCAACGCAGCAGCCGAGGCGATGAAGGACCTGACGGATGCAGGTGCACGCAAGGAGCAGATTCAGGGTGCTTACCAGTTGGTTCAGCAGGCTGAAGCTGCCGCAACCATCGCCAAGAAGACTTACGACCGCATGCAGAACCTCTTTAATGAGGGTGTAATCAGCGGTCAGAAACGCGACGAGGCTTACGCTGCCTATAAGGCTACTGAGGCTCAGGTGGCTGCTGCCAGAAGTCAGTACGACATGGCGAAGAACGGAGCCCGCGAGCAGGAGAAGCGTATGGCAGCCAACAACACCCAGGCTTCGAAGAGCGCTGTAGATGTAGTGAAGAATCTCTTGAAGGAGACCGTTCAGATTGCCCAGTGCGAGGGCGAGGTAAGCAATGTCTATCCTAAGGTAGGCGAGCTTGTAGGCCTCGGCTCTCCTATCATGAGCATCTCTATCATGAGCGATATGTGGGGCACCTTCAATGTTCGCGAAGATCATCTCAAGGGGCTGAACAAGGGCGATGAGTTCACCGCTTTCGTTCCTGCCTTCAACAAGGACATCAAGATGAAGGTTTACTACCTGAAAGACCAGGGCTCTTACGCTACCTGGAAGGCAACCAAGGATAATGGCGACTACGACCGCAAGACTTTCGAGGTGAAGGCACGTCCTATCACAAAGATTGAGGGATTGCGCCCGGGAATGTCACTCATCATTAAATAACATCTATGTTTAAGAAATTATATCATATAGCCCTCAGAGAATGCGGCATCATGTGGAAGAATCCCATTTATCTCTTCTGCATGGTCATCTTCCCCATCGTGGTGGTGATTTTCTTCACCACGCTGATGAAGGGAGGAGTGCCTACCGACATGCCTGTGGGCATAGTAGATCAGGACAACTCCGCCACATCGCGCCAGCTGGTGCATAAGCTCGATGCCTTCCAGACCACCAAGGTAGTGGCTCATTACGAGAACATGGCAGAGGCAAGACATGCTATCCAGAAGAACGAAATCTATGCCTTTATGGTGATTCCTAGCGGAACGGAGGCAGGACTGATGGCACAGAAGCAACCTAAGATTTCGTTCTACTACAGCAGCGTTTCGCTGGCAGCCGGTTCCCTGCTCTTCCGCGACCTGAAAACCATCTCTACACTGGGAGGTGCGGCGGCAGGAATGGCGAAACTTTCGGCGCTGGGAAAGACAAATGATGAAATCATGACCTTCCTGCAGCCTATCGCCGTAGACCTTCACATGATAGGTAACCCATACGCCAACTACAACTATTATCTTTCGAGCGTAATGGTGCCGGGACTCATCATGCTGTTCATCTTCCTGATTACACCTTATTCTATAGGTACGGAACTGAAGTTCAACCGGGCAAGAGACTGGATGCGGATGGCAGGCAACAATCCTTATCTCGCCATTGCGGGTAAGATGCTGCCGCAGACGCTCATCTTTCTGAGCATCTTCCTGCTGTTCGAATTCTACATCTATTATGTATTACAGTTTCCCCATCCGGGCGGCGCACTGCCTATCATCCTGTTAGGCGTTCTGAGCGTACTCTCCTGCCAGTGTTTCGGCATCTTTGCCTTCGGACTGATGCCTTCATTGCGCATGTCGATGAGTATCTGTTCGTTGTGGGGCGTGGTGAGTTTCTCCATCTGCGGAGCCACCTATCCGCTCTTCTCGATGGATTCTCCGATCCAGTCTATCGGCCAGCTCTTCCCGATGCGCCACTATTACATGATTTACCAGATAAACATCTTCAATGGTTTCCCGATGGGCGATGCTGTGCTCCACTGGGGCGCAATGGTGCTGTTCTGTGCCCTGCCGATGCTCACCATCTGGAACATCAAGAAGGCAATGCTAGTATATAAATACCTACCATAATGAAGAAAAGTAGTTTATTATATAAGATTATCAATGGCATCTGGGATATGTGCTACATCTGGAAGACGGAAATGCGCAATGTTTTCCGCGATGAAGGTGTGCTCATCTTCTGCATTCTGGTGCCGCTGGGCTATCCGCTGCTCTACTCGTGGATTTACAACAACGAGGTGGTGAGAGAGGTGGATACGGCGATTGTGGACCTCAGCCACAGCCACAGTTCACGCGAATTTATCCGCGATTATGATGCTTCGCCAGATGCCAAGGCTACCTATTACTGCAACAGTCTGGACGAGGCGAAGGAACTGGTGCGCAGACAGGCGGTTCACGGAATCCTTTACTTCCCAGCCGACTTCGATACGAAACTGAACCGGGGCGAACAGGCGCATGTGGGAGTTTACTGCGATATGAGTCTGATGCTGACCTATAAGGCGATTTATCAGACCTCGCAGGCCGTAGCCAGCCACATCAACACGGGCATTCAGATAACGCAAGCGGGAGGATTTACGGATAGAGACGATGAGATAACCACCGAGCCGCTCGCCTTTGATGAGGTTCCGATATTCAACACCACCGTGGGATACGGAAATGCAATTCTTCCGGCTGTACTGGTTCTTATCATCCAGCAGACGATGCTGCTGGGCATAGGAATGGCAGCGGGAACATCGAGAGAACTCAATAGAAACCGCGAACTCATACCGGTAAGCGAGCATTATGGCGGTATTTTCCGCATTGTTTTCGGCAAGGCATTGGTTTATTTCATGGTTTATGCCGTGATGGGAATGTATCTTACGCTGGTAGTTCCTAAGCTATTCAGTTTTGTAAGTATGGTAACGTGGACAACCATTCTCGGTTTCCTCCTTCCTTACATTCTTTCGTGTATTTTCTTCGGTCTGATGCTGTCGTGTCTGGTAAGATATCGTGAAAATGTGATACTTCTGGTGGTATTTACCTCCGTTCCGTTGCTTTTTATGACGGGAGTTTCATGGCCATTGAGCAATATTCCAGGCTTTTGGCAAGGATTTTCGTGGGTTTTCCCATCCACTTTCGGCATCCGCGGGTTCCTCAGAATCAGCAGTATGGGTGCATCTCTTTCAGATATTCTGCCGGAATTCAGAGCACTCTGGATACAAACGGGTGTCTATTTCCTCGTTACCTGCCTGGTTTTCAGGCAGCAACTGCGCTCAGCCAGACTCAAGGCTAACCTTACAGCTGAAGTAGCTGAAGAAGAGGATGAGGCGGAAGAAATTGTTGATGGTTAAGAGTTTAGAGTTAAAAGTTTATAGCAATCTTGCTAACGGCTAAGCCCTATA
>ERZ869983.409-NODE-409-length-14382-cov-5.926459_pt1 | contig 14382 bp, 18 predicted proteins | sample MGYA00521106_ERZ869983 | MGnify/ENA primary metagenome ERZ869983 (study PRJEB32232, sample SAMN07284972) | human gut metagenome | biome: human-associated habitat; material: feces | host: Homo sapiens | place: Tanzania | collected 2014-04-05 ...
TAATTTGTACTGTATGGGTAGTATGTGGAAAAAGGATGAAATTATACAGGAAAAGTCTATCCATTGTTATATCGAAAGTATATAATAAAGTTATTGTACGAACAGTTCGAACTGCGTTTTGAACTGCAGAAGAACAGGAGCGATTGAGGACTGAAATATTTTGATATGAAAAAGAAAGATCTCCGGGAACAACATTCTGTCGATGTTTCCCGGAGATTTTTTTAGGCTTATATGATGGGATTTCTGCATTCTTTACATTATATATTCGGAAGCGCGGCCCGCAGAAGATTCAGAAACTGTATTCCATGGTAGAGCGCGACTGCGAAAAAGAGATCTTTCCATACTGCGTAGAGCACGGAATCGGCGTCGTTCCAATCCCAGGATCGAAAAATCAGGAGAGAATCCTCGAAAACCTCGGCGCATGGAACGTAGAACTGACCGACACCGAATTCGCAGAACTGGAGCAGGTAAATAAGCGATTCTACTTCGAGGGGGTGTGATTTCACCCCCTTTTCTGTTATGATTTTCTCAAAGAAAGGGGGAATCTCTATGGATCTTGTCAAAATTGGAAAATATATTGCGGAAAAAAGAAAAGCGCTCGGCCTGACACAGAAGCAGCTGGCGGAACAGCTCGGGATGAGTGATAAATCGGTCTCAAAGTGGGAGCGGGGGGATTCACTTAGATAAAGATACCACACCATTCCCACGCTGACTTTTGCTCAACCGATACAGCCGGAGGGCTGGATAACAAGAAAAGGCGGTATGCGCCCCGTAGAGGGGTAGCGTACCGCCTTTTCTTGTGGGGGTTTCCAAAGGGGGCAACGCCCCCATTTGGCACACGACTTTGCGAAGCAAAGTGTAGTGTGTTATACGCTCTGTCGGCGTTGCCGTGAAAATGCCGTTGCCGCCGGGGAGGGCAAGGGCATTTGAAGCGGCAGGAAAACAGGGCTGTGCTTGCGTGGCGTAGAGCCGTAAGCACAGGTCTGGTTTCAACAGCAGACTGGGCGTATATGAAAGCCCCCGTCCCTCGTCCTACGCTCCGACTTGTGGACAAAGTGTCCCGAAGTTGTGGCTACACTCCCGGAAAAGTAACAGGACAGCGGGTAACCGTCAAGGCTGAAATGAACGGGTTTACACCCGGCCTTGACCGCCACCCGCCGTCCCACTGAATGGGTGGACAAGGCGGCCAATCCCTCAAAGTGCTTGTCCGCGCTCTTTCTGATTTTGAGGTATTCAGTTTTTCAAAATTGAATAATCAAAATAAATTTTTTCGATTGAAAAAATTTTATTTGTTATCATCTTCAATGCCATATTTTTTCTTTTGCCGAATCACATAATTACTGATTTTTTCATCATATAGTGGATACTGGTAATCCAACTGGCATGCCACTTCTGACGAAACCTCCCGGAACAATGCCATACATTGTTCAAAGGATTCCCACATATGGGGATAGGAATCCATATTATAAGTGGACATAAGTCGTTCCCACAATTCCTCTGGGACATATTGCTTCATAAATTTATAGTTTTTTCCCAAACTGAAATGAAATCCCTGTTTGATACCAATCAGCCAGGAAATCATGCGAAGCAATTCTTTTCGTACTATATCATTCATATGGTCAATAGCAAAAAGAATTTCTTTGCGGCATAAGCCCTTTACTACATATGTTGTAGTATTCCAAAATTCATTACAGCAATCGTCAAACATTCTTTGAGTAGGCTTCTGCAAGTGGTAGTCTATATCCGTTGGTATTGGCGGCTTTACGATACGGTTGTCTTTATCCAACAGTAACTTTACCAGTTTATCCCATGTAAAATACTCGTCTATCAGTTCCAGCGGCAGCAAAGTTAAATCTATCTTAACATCATCAGTAAACAGCATTAAATATGAAAATCCCTTTTCTACAGCTGGAAATAATTCCATATCTTCCGGCTTTTGCAGAATCAACCTTTCACCAAATATATCTAGCCATTTATCATCACTTGTGAAGCTGTCCATATCCGTAACAAAAAAAGTAATATCAAAATCCTGAAAATCATCAGGCGGAATATTTGTATTTGTTCTAGATCCTTCCAAAGTAACCATGCGAATGCGTTTGTCTGTTTTTGCAAAATTCAAAACAATATCATAAACTTCCTTTTCTGATCTCATTTTTATCTCCTCCAATTATTGAAATAGGTGTGAAACCATTTTAGGGCTTTCCCGCCTTGATTACCCTTTAGCAAAGACGGGCGGGACTGTCAACGGCGGCGCATGAAATGCGCCGTTCATCTTGACCATTGACTGGCTCGGCTGGCTTTGCTATTTATTTTCTAAACTTTTATGCTTGTAGTTTTCGAGTTTCTTTCAGAATTGTTTAAGAATTTTTCAAATAGTATTCATTCAATATATCTGCTAAGGCTTTTGGATTTTCTTCATTGACAACATGGCCTGTATTCTCAATAATTTTCAATTCTGCGCTTCTAATACTTTGTGATAAGTAATCCGCTGATTTCATATTTGCACTGTCTTTCTTTCCGCAAAGAATTAAAGTGGGGCACTTAATATTTTTCACCCTATCACTGAAATCTAAATTCTTCATAGTGTCCCCTAAAGCAAATGTGTTCTTTTTATCAAATGCCATAGTTTCAAAAATAGATTTTGGTAAAAATCTGAAAATTATATTTTGAAAACTAAATGCTACTTTCGGGACTTTATATGGCGTTCCGATTAAAACTAATGTTTTCACTTTTTGCGGGAAATCCAAAGCAAAATTCAGAGCCAAAATACCACCTAATGAAAGACCGCATAAATGAATTTGTCCGTCAAATTCGTTACAATATTTTACAAATGAAGAATATAGATTTTCGTAGCTTGCCTCTTTCCCTTCAAGGATGGAGGATAAATTTGGACATACAATATCTTCGTTGTTTGTCATGTATGAAATTGTTTTTTCCCAACTTGTTGCTTTGTGTCCTGAGCCGTGAACAAATATTTTTGTTGCCATAAGTATCTCCTTTGAATTTTATGTTTTATTTTCCTGCCTGCTCAATCATCTTCTTCGCCAACTGCTGGAACAGGTCGGCAGTTTCTTTGTCCATCGGCGCAAGCTGTCCGATCTGTCCGGCTATCATCGCTGTTACATCGTCAATGGAAAGCGGGTTTTGTTTCTGCTCCGCCATAGTGTCCCGCATGGCTTGGAACATAGCGGCGGTCACAGTTTCTCCCGGCTGTTCCCCGTTGTCAATGTCTTTCTTAATGTCCCGCAGGATAGCAAGGAACACATTTTTGATTTTCTCTATCTCCGCTTCATGTTCCCCCATCTTCTGAGCGTTCAAAAGCTGTAAATCCTGCTTTGCTTCCGCCCGGTGTTCCGGGTGTTCTTTCATCAGGTCGGACAGGGAAGCCGTTGCCATCTCGATAAGCTGGTTTCGTGCCATTATCCCCTTTGCCGCCGTGTCCTGAAAATAAATCCGTATCAAATCTATCAGCTTGGGAAAATTCCTGTGTTCCAGTAAGCGATTGAGTATTTGCACATCAACAGCACCCGTCACAAGCCCCCTCACGGCTCCCTCGGACAAGCCTAATTCAGAAATATCGTAGCTTTTGCGGACGCTCACGGTAGACAAGCCCAGTATGTAGTCTGTCGATACCTTAAATTCCTTTGCCACACCTATGAGAATATCACTGCTGACCGTTCTCGTTTCGCCGCTGACAATGCGGCTCAACTGGGAAGCGGAAACGCCTATCTTCTCCGCAAGTTCCTTTTGTGTGATATGGTTTCCGTTGCATAAATCGGAAATCCGCTGTCCGGGTGTTCCGGGTAAAGCCATAGACACGCACCTCCTCCGCATACTTCCATTATACAGGATGATTGCAAAAATGCAATTTCCAAAGTGTAAACTTCATCAAAATGCAATTCTCGCAAAATTCCGGGGATTGCATTTTTTTCGTGTAGACTTAGGATAGTTCATCGATGGACAGCACCTTGAAAACAGAATGACCGTCCGAAAAGGAATACCCCGGCTGGGGAAGCACCGCAAGGAGCCGGACTTCTGGACACTTTGTCCAGAGGCTGCGGGGAGCGTGCCAAAGCTGGAAATCCTTTCGGGGAAAACGGCAACGGAAAGCAAAATGGAGGGAACGCATGAGAGATAACCCCTATAAAGACTTGCCGCCGCTGGAACGCAGGCCGGACGGTTCCCTTTACCGCATGACACCGGCGCAGAGGAAACAGGCGGCCAGCCTGATACGCCGGGAGTGCTGTTGCTGTGAGGACGGCAACTGCATTGTCCTTGACGATGGGGACACCTGCACCTGCCCGCAGACGGTTTCTTTCTCGGTCTGCTGTAAGTGGTTCCGCTGGGCGGTCTTGCCGCTGGACGGGACGCTGGAAGCGGAGATTTTCCGGGATAAGGACTTGAAACGCTGTGCGGTCTGCGGCGGTGTATTTGTCCCTAAATCCAACCGGGCAAAATACTGCCCCGGCTGTGCCGCCAGAGTTCACAGGCGGCAGAAAACAGAAAGTGAACGGAAAAGGAGGTCTGCTGTGGACAGTTAGGAGCGAAAAAAGCCTTGATTTATCAGGCTCCGCAAGCCCCAAACCGGGGCAGGTGGTATAAAGTATCGCCCGCCCCGGAAAACGGGCTTCTAACCGTCCACAAAACGAACTATGACAAATACCATCTATATCCATCAGCCGGAAAAGGCGTTCAGCTTCACCCGGCTCCCGAATTTTCTCTTTGAAGCCCCTACATTCAAGCCCCTGTCCAACGAGGCAAAGGTGCTGTACGCCTTTATCCTGCGCCGGACAGAGTTATCCCGCAGGAATGGGTGGGCGGATGACTGCGGACGGATTTTCCTGTATTACCCTATCTGTGAAGTGGTCACACTGCTCCATTGTGGGCGGCAGAAAGCGGTGAATACCCTGCGGGAACTGCAATACGCCGGACTGGTGGAGATCCAGAAGCAGGGCTGTGGAAAACCCAACCGCATTTTCCCAAAATCCTATGAAGCGGTTCCAAACACCGACTTTAAGAAATCCCGTTCTGGTACACCGGAGGACTGAAAACCGTACCCATGAAGTACGGAAATCACTCCTGAGACGTACGAAAACCGGACGGTATATAGAAATACAAAGATAAAAAGATTGATTTATATTCTATCCATTCCAATCCTATCCGAGCTATTTTCTGCGGGATTTTCCCTGTGGAAAACCCCGGATAGGAAAGGAATGGGGAAAGGAGCAGAATGGCACAACACGCAATTTTGCGGTTTGAGAAGCACAAGGGCAACCCGGCAAGACCGCTGGAAGCCCATCACGAAAGACAGAAAGAGCAATACGCCAGCAACCCCGACATTGACACAAGCCGGAGCAAATACAACTTCCATATCGTCAAGCCGGAGGGACGCTATTACCACTTCATTCAGAGCCGTATCGAGCAGGCTGGATGCCGGACGAGGAAAGACAGCACACGGTTTGTCGATACGCTGATAACCGCCAGCCCGGAGTTCTTCAAGGGGAAATCCCCAAAAGAGATACAGGCGTTCTTCCAAAGGGCGGCAGATTTCCTCATTGGCCGGGTAGGACGGGAAAATATCGTGTCGGCGGTGGTACACATGGACGAGAAAACGCCCCACCTGCATTTGACCTTTGTTCCGCTGACAAAGGACAACCGCCTGTGCGCTAAGGAGATTATCGGCAACCGGGCAAACCTGACGAAGTGGCAGGACGATTTTCACGCCTATATGGTGGAGAAATATCCTGACTTGGAGCGTGGGGAAAGTGCCAGCAAGACAGGCCGGAAGCATATCCCCACCCGGATTTTCAAACAGGCGGTTTCCCTCTCCAAACAGGCAAGAGCCATTGAAGCCGCCCTTGACGGCATTAACCCGCTGAACGCCGGAAAGAAAAAAGAGGAAGCCCTCTCCATGCTGAAAAAGTGGTTCCCGCAGATGGAGAACTTCTCCGGGCAACTGAAAAAGTACAAGGTCACAATCAATGACCTGTTGGCGGAGAATGAGAAGTTGGAAGCAAGGGCAAAGGCCAGCGAAAAAGGAAAGATGAAAGATACGATGGAACGGGCAAAGCTGAAAAGCGAACTGGACAATTTACAGCGGCTGGTTGACCGTATCCCGCCGGATATACTGGCGGAACTGAAACGGCAGCAGCGGCACACGGTAAAGGAAAGGTGATAGATATAAGCAGAAATTTTCGCCGCCTTTGTGCGGCATTGTACCTTGAAAACTGAATATGGAGGACACTGGATGGCAAAAAGCGAAAGCGATATTTTCACACCCCGGACAGGGCAGGTCATACAAGCAGAGAACGGCACGCAGTATTTTGTATGTGGGAACAACCGTATAAAAATCTCCGAACACTTCGCCGCAGGCGGGAAGCCCCTCGGTGATCTGATTGTAGATGTGGTGCGGCATACCGCAGAAAAAGCCGCTTCAACCTGATAGCCCATCATTGATAACACGCCCACGCTTATGATATAATTGCCATAGAGCAAAAGTATTGTAAGCGTGGGTTGTTTCTTTAGAAGGAGGATTTTTAACGGTGAAACAACCTTACAATACTACGATTTACAACACGGCGCTTTATATGAGATTGAGCCGGGACGATGAAAACTATGGTGACAGCGTAAGCATTGAAACACAGCGGACAATCCTGCAACAGTACGCAAAGGAACAGGGGCTTCATGTAGTCGGTGAGTATGTGGACGATGGCTGGTCGGGGACGAACTTTGAACGGCCGGATTTTCAGCGCATGATGGACGATATGGAAGCCGGAAAAGTAAACTGCATTGTCACGAAAGACCTGTCCCGTTTCGGGCGGGAACATGTGATGATGGACTACTATCTGGAATTTCTGTTCCCGGAGAAACGGGTTCGCTACATCGCCGTTGCGGAGAATGAGGACACAGAGAAAGGGCTTTCCGATTTTGTCCCGTTCAAAAACCTGTTCAATGAATGGTTTGCGAAAGATACAAGCCGCAAGGTAAAGGCCGCTTTCAAAGCAAAGTTTGCCACAGGACAGCGTATCGGCGCCTATGCTCCCATCGGGTACAGGAAACACCCGGAAATCAAAAACAAGCTGATAATCGACGAGGAAACCCGCTGGATAGTGGAGAAGATTTTTGACCTTGCTATTCATGGCAGAGGGGCGGCCAGTATCACAAGAATACTGATTGCGGAAAAGGTTCCCACACCGGGATTTATCAACTTCCAGCGTGACGGGACTTTTGCAAACATCTATGCGGGTGCGCCGGAGGAAAAAAGCTACGCATGGACGATAGCCCAGGTCAAGAGCATTATGAAAGACGAAACCTATATCGGCCATACCATTCATTACCGGGAAACGAACATTTCCTTTAAGAACAAGCGGAGGGTACGCAAGCCCCAAAGTGAATGGGTGCGGGTGGAGAACACGCAGGAGCCGATTATCAGCGAGCAGGTTTTCCGGCAGGTACAGGAGCAGATAGCAAACCGCCGCAGGAAGTGCAAGGATGGTACAACGCAGATTTTTTCCGGATTGGTAAAATGTGCGGATTGCGGCTGGTCGCTGTCCTATGGGGAGAACAGGCAGAACAGCAAGCCTTACGGCCATTATCATTGTAGCAAGTACGGGCAGGGCACACGCCAATGCTCCATGCACTATATCCGTTATGATGTGCTTTATGCCTATGTCCTCTCCCGTCTGCAATACTGGTCGGGGCTGGTACAGCATGATGAAGAACGGCTCTTGAAGCAGCTGTTAAATGCCACTGATAAGGGACAGGCTGCCGCAAGAAAGAAGCAGGCCGCAGAACTGAAAAAGGCAGAGAAGCGAAAAGCCGAAGTCGATACTTTGTTTGCCCGGATGTATGAGGACTGGGCGGCGGGGCGTATCACGGAATACAACTTCTCTATGCTGTCCGGGAAGTACCAAAGCGAACAGGCTGAACTGGACGAAAAGATTGAACAGCTTCAATCCGCTATCGCCACTGAAAGCCAGAACGCCGTAGACGCAGAAAAATGGATTGCCTTGATGAAAGAGTGCGTCAATCCAACAGAACTGACCGCCGAACTTTTGAATACGCTGATTGAAAAAATCGTTGTCCATGAAGCGGTCAAAGGTGAGGACGGAAGCCGGGAACAGGAGGTAGAAATCTTCTACCGCTTTATCGGCAAAATTGATTGAATGATACCAATATCTTTAACTATGTGATACCGGCATCTGCCTGCCGGATGTATCGGTGTATCTGGAACTGTGTAAGATACTCGGCATCACAATCAATGAATTTCTCGCCGGGGAGGATATCAGCGAGGAGAATCTGACGGAGAAATCGGAGGATAATCTGCTCCAGGTTGCGAAAGACAGCAAGCATCGGCAGAAGTATTTGAAAGGAATGATTGTGGTTCTGGCACTGACAGCGGTGCTGGCGATTGCTGCAGCTGGCGTGGTGTGGTACCGCAGTGTGTGGACGCCGAAAAATTTTATTGCACCGTATAGCATGGATTCACCGGAAATGAATATAGCCCAGATACTTTCCGGCCCGGACGGCGCGATGCTCTTTCAGTATTCGGCAGATGAAACGTTCCGGACTATGACACTGTACTTGACGGAATATCACTACAGCGAACAGGTTTCCAAAACAGAGATTGCCGGGCTGGGTTATGATGATTTCAGTGATGTGACTTCTATGTCGAAGGGAATGATCGCGTTGATCCCGGATTTTGAGGAGTTTCAGGTGGATGTGTATATCACGGACAGTGCCTGCAAATATCAGACGAAGTTTCCGATCCTGGAGGGCGTGGAAAACCGGGAAGTGTTCGGCAGATCCGGCACAGAAATCACCGAGGATATTGCAATTGTCTACGATAAAGAGCTGGGACTGGGAGCGTTCTTTTATGGAGAGAATGGGCTCAGCGCTTATTCTGTTGAAGATTTGGAAAAGGGGAATGTGGAACTGAATAACGAGTATACATATTATGTCTCTGTCGAGTTATCAAAATAGAAAAATGAAGTAATCCTGCACAGATCTTCTTGACAAAAGAGTTAGACCAAGCTAACCTCATCTTAAGAGAATCTATTTTGGGAGGTGAGATGATAAGTGTAACTGTTTTGCGATTTCTGCTGGTGCTGGGAATTATCGGGCATGCGGTGAACATGTACTGCGACCGCCTTTTAGGGGAATGGGTTCCGCGGTTTTTAATTGGACATTTGTTCTAAAGATGCCTGTGTTTTTTCTACTTTCGTCCCGAGATGATTTCCGTTACAATGAAGATACAGAAAGGGAGGGCATGGATGATGAAAAGAGTCAGGATATTTACCAAAATGATACTTTTGACAGCATTGATCTGCATATGCCTCACAGGCTGCGGAAAATCGATAGCAGTTACGCTTCCGTTTGAGGCGGCTGATGTTGCAAGAATCGAAATGTACCGTTTCGTTGTGCCGGCAAGCGCAGAAAAGAAAGAGATCACAGAACCAGAAGAAATTGCCGGTGTGTATTCGACATTTTCAAACTTAAAAGTAACCGACAAAGAAACCGAGCCGCTTACGGGAAGTACCGTGACAAGCTTTCGATTCTGCCTCTTGGACGGAACAAACTATGAAATTATTTACAACGCTGAGGGTGTCAAATCCGGCAGAGTGCAGTTAGGAGAAGAAACGAAGGATTATTTTACATCTGCGGATATTGGAAGCTTATGGGGAAACTGCCAGGAGGAAGCCGTAAAGGTGGATGAGTCAGAACTGTCAGTATATTCGTGATTGACAGAAACAAAATTAGCCGTCCGTTTGGGAGAAATTTCCAACGGGCGGCTGAGATGGCTTTATACAGTTGCAAGTTCATTTTCTTCAATGATAGTTTTTATTTTAAGTTCTTCCAAACCGGCTATATCTGCAATTTGAGCTGTAGTGTAGCCTTTTTGAAACATGTGGAGAACTATATTTTGCTCTCCAAGTTGGATACCTGTTTTAATTCCATCTTTCAGTGCCCTTTCGCGAATTCCTTCACCTAAATTACACATAACATTCACATCCTCTCTGAGTGTCTGGTCTAAAGGGATCTTGTATTCTGTTTCTATAATATCGAGTTTTTGAGTCAGTGTCAACTCGTCGGAAAATAATGCGCAGAGAAGCCTATGCAGTTCATATTTTTCATCAAGCGGAGGAAGATCAGAGAGTCCAATCAGAACAATATTAACCAGATCAAGGCGCCCTTTCCAAGGATAGGAATTAACCAGGCTTTCTTTTGCCAGATGAATATAGTCCATACTGTTCTCACTCATATTCATACATACCCAAATGGAATAAACTTGTTTGATCTGATTAAAATCCGATCCCGTAAAGTCCCGTTCTTTCTGAGAAGAAATCATTCTGCAGGTGTAGAAGACGGCACGATTTAAAATATGATATTCCGCAGGTTCTTCTTTTTGTGCTTCAACGTTGATGATAATCTGTGATAGACCATCTTTTAAACGAACATAAAAGATAATATCAAAACGAATCAGTCCCTCATTTAGTTCCTGATTTTCGGAATTAAAACCAACGATGCGCTGCCCGTCCTTTTCTTTTTCACTATTGGTAAGTCCGGGATCTACAGGAACTGTGCTGATGTAAGGTTCACCTTCAATACAGGAAACAATATCCGCTGCACGCATTCCCTGGAATTCTTTTACCGTATGAACAAGGATATGAGCTAAAATCATTTTCTGACCAAGCAGACGTTTGGCACTTGCAGTCAAAAACTTTCTGTGTTATAGTTACCGCTGTAAGGGAATGAAGTTCTCCCGAAGTAGAAATACTTAAACCGCTTAATCAAAGCTGATGACTTCTGCGATAAAAAACGCAGGGGGCACCAGCTTTTTCTGCGTCTGTAAGGAGGAAATACTATGTTACTGAGTGCTGCACTGATTCTGCTGGTCGGCATGTCCATGGGATGGATCTGCCAGAAGGTGAAGCTGCCGAGCCTGCTTGGCATGCTGCTGACGGGAATGGTTTTGGGGCCGTATGTGCTTGATCTGATTGATGCGAGTATCCTTGGGATTTCGGCGGATCTGCGAAAAATTACGCTGATTATCATTCTGACGCGGGCAGGCCTTGGACTGGATCTGTCGGCGCTGAAAAAGATCGGAAGACCTGCCGTTATGATGTGTTTTGTCCCAGCATCGTTTGAACTGCTGGGGATGATTCTGCTGGCGCCGCGGTTTATGGGAATGAGCGTGCTGGAAGCCGCCGTTCTTGGTTCGGTTCTTGCGGCAGTTTCACCAGCGGTTGTTGTTCCAAGAATGGTAAAACTGATGGACGAAGGATACGGAACAAAAGAGGGTATTCCGCAGCTGATTCTCGCGGGAGCATCCGTGGATGATGTTTATGTCATTGTGCTGTTCTCGACCTTTGTCGGCATGCTGCAGGGTGAGGGCGCGTCCGTGCTGCGGTTTGCGAACGTCCCTGTCTCGATTCTGCTTGGCATCCTGATCGGTGCAGCAATCGGTGTTCTGCTTGCCGTATTTTTCCAGAAAGTCCATATCCGTGACACGACAAAAGTTCTGATTATCTTGGGTATCTCGCTGCTGCTTGTGACAGCTGAGGATGCGCTCACAACACCGATCACATTCTCAGCGCTGATCGCAATTATGTTCATCGGCATCGGCCTGCAGAAAAAGCGGGGAATCGTGGCAAAACGCCTGGCAGTCAAATACAGCAAACTCTGGGTAGCCGCCGAGGTATTCCTGTTTGTACTTGTCGGCGCGACCGTAAACGTAGACTATCTCGGAAAAGTCGGTGTAAAAGTGCTGATTGTCATCATCGGCGCACTCGTATTCCGCATGCTCGGCGTAGCCGTCTGCCTGATCGGCACCAGTCTAAAGAAAAAAGAACGCCTTTTCACCATGATGGCCTACACCCCGAAAGCCACCGTCCAGGCTGCCATCGGCGGAATCCCGCTGTCCCTCGGCCTTGCCTGCGGCGATACCGTGCTGACCGCTGCCGTCCTCGCAATCGTGCTGACCGCGCCGCTGGGGGCATTTGCAATTGATCTGACGTATAAGAAGCTGTTAGTCAAAGAGTAAAATACGGCCGCCCATTCGGGACATATCAGAAACAGATACGTTACCGAATGGGCGGCTTTGTATTTGTTTAAAATCGAATCACACGTTTCTCTTTTCTCGGTTTTGCTGCCGGATGACGATCCTCTTTTTTTGGATACCCAAGGAGCAGCTGCATCACCGCATAATACCCTTCCGGGATCTCCCATTTGCGGAGAATATCCTGTCCATACGGATCTGCAAACGCTGTCCACCCCTGGCCGATGTAGCAGGAGCCGATGCCGAGGGAGTCGGCGAGGAGCATCATGTTTTCAGCGGCGACAGCGCAGTCATCGACGGAGAAGAGAAAATTGCGGGGAGCAAACAGCGTGATGACGGTAGGTGCATCGTAGAATGCATTAATCAGGTTTGGATCATCCGCGATGCTCGGCTGTTCTTTCGAAACGAAGTTAGTTCCGGTCGCCATGCGCGGGTTGGAGTTGGCGCGTTTGATTTTTCCGAGTTTTTCATTTGCCTCCCGGTCCTGGCATACTGCGAAAATCACGCCCTGCCGTCCGCCTGCACTCGGCGCATACATACCTGCCTGTAAAATCTGTTCCAGTTCTTCTTCTGCAATCTGCGCCGGATCAAACCGACGGATCGCGCGCCGGTGCATAATTGCTTTCATCACTTCATTTTCTTTCATTTCAGACAACCTCCTTCCAGCACTGTGGATCTGCTGCATAAAAATTTCCATCCTTTCCGCTTGCAACCGCCGGGCATCCGCGGCAGAACGCCAGCAGCTCACACTTGGAGCATTTCTCAAATTTCGTATAATCCCGATACGTTTCCATCTGTCCAACCCACACATCGGCAATCCGGTCCGTAAAAACATTTGCCACATGGCTGTTCTGCACGCGGCGGCAGGCGTAGAGATCACCGTTCGGGAGAATGGTCAGATGGCAGTTTCCGCAGTTGCAGCCGCCGTAGATCATGCCTTCTTTTGCATAAGACGGGATCTGGAACGCGCCGGTTTCGAATTCATAAAGTGTCCACAGGTGATCCTTTTTATTGAAATACGTTTTGCATCCCATCGCCTCATATTCCTTAAATTTCCGGTCACAATCCGCCAGCAGCTTCCGATAGCGGAGCGGTTCGATGTTCGTATCTTTTTCCTCACTGGTCGGGCAGTAGCGGGCAAACGCATAGACATTGACACCGGCTGTTACGACCGCGTCGATGATGTCAGGCACTTCGTCAATATTCGTGCCGGAGACGGTCGTCATCACGACAGAGCGGATGCCTGCGCGGTTGATGCAGCCGATTTTCTCGAGCGTGATGTCGAAGCTGCCCGGCTTTCGGAACCAGTCGTGTGTCTCGCGCATGCCGTCGATCGAGAGCTGATATTTCTCGCAGCCGCATTCTTTCAGCCGCCGACAGACTTCATCCGAAAGATGAAAGGGATTGCCCAGAATCGTGAAGGCGATATGATGCTCTTTGAACAGCGCAAGCAGCTTCCAGAAGTCCGGGTGCAGAATCGGGTCGCCGCCGGTGAGATAAAAATACGGTGTGCGGTGATAGACCTCACAGAAATCAAGACAGTTGTAAAACGTATCCTGCATCTGATCCCAGGTCATGGAATCGAGATGTTTGCAGTTGTTTTCAGAGAAAATATAACAGTGCTTGCACCGCTGGTCACAGTCATCGGTGATGTGCCATTGGAAAGAAAAATAAGGATTCATATGTGAGCCTCCTTTGTCGAATTTTGTCAGAAAAGTCCAGGGCGCATTTTTCAAAACGGACCACGGGAGGATCTGTCCGTTCTGGAAAATACACCCCGGTGTATGGAAAATACATTTGCAGGGTGTATTCTGATGCAGGCTTATTTGTCGCCGGCACCACAGGCAGAACCGCAGGCTGCCGGTTTTTCTTCCGGTTTGTCGGAAGCACCGCACGCGGAACCACAAGCCGCCGGAGTTTCAGCCGGTTTATCGCCAGCGCCGCAGGCGGAACCGCAGGCTGCCGGTTTCTCTCCTGGTTTGTCGGAAGCGCCGCATGCAGAGCCGCACGCTGCTGTCGGTTTTTCTGTTGCCATTTTGTTCCATCCAAATAAATTCGCAAGTGCCATAATGTTTTACCTCCATGTGAGTTTTTTGTTTACGTCTTTATTATATCGGTGGGAAGGACAGAAAAAAAGTACGCACAAATCTATTACTCAGTCATAAAAAAATAACCAGAGTTACAAAAAAGTGACTTGTTGTCAGAAAAGAATGCTTGCACTATAATAGAAGGTAACATCAGATCTGAAACGATTGGGAGGAATTGTGTATGGTAACAAAAGAAGAAATGCCGGCATGTCCGGTGGCAACAACGGTCTCTCTGAT
>ERZ869983.410-NODE-410-length-14377-cov-14.661189_pt1 | contig 14377 bp, 9 predicted proteins | sample MGYA00521106_ERZ869983 | MGnify/ENA primary metagenome ERZ869983 (study PRJEB32232, sample SAMN07284972) | human gut metagenome | biome: human-associated habitat; material: feces | host: Homo sapiens | place: Tanzania | collected 2014-04-05 ...
GGTCATCAGAATTTCCAATGCAGATGTTGAAGACAACCCTTCGGTAGAGTTCCAGAAGATTTTTCTCTACGTCGCAGCAACCTTGGAGTATGAAATCAACAATATCGAGATAACCATAACCACCTTGTGCATTATCTCCATCCTTCAATCCTAGCAGAGACATGGATGACGCAAAATGGATTCTCTTAGCTTCTGCAGTTCGGTCAAAGCGTTTAGACAGGAGTGTGTGATATTTACCCAATCCTCCCAACACCCTGGTTTGAGCTACCAGGATACCAGCCTTTTGAGCTAGCAGGTGAGAAAAGTGCTCCCAAAGTCCTGCGTCATAGTCATCTTTTCGAGAAGGAAACTTTGCGATGCATAGATTGCCTTTTTCATCCAATACGCCTGCTTTAGGTCTTGCGCCACCCAAAGAAGTACCAGGTTGGATGAGCTGCGCTATCCATTTTTTTTCAGGCAAAACATCATTCTCTTCAGATCTCTCTACTTCTTGACTGGCATGAACCAATTCTCTAATCTCTGTTAATGGGGGTATCTTGAGAGATGGAGACACATTGATATAATCACCTTCCATTTCCTTCTTAAACCTAAATCCACCCATTCTGGAGAAGTCATCGATACCTATGAGGTAATCGAACGAAGAAAGTGTTCTGACGGCTCTTTTTTCTTCAGCGGCCTGTATCTGTTCTCTTCTTTTGAGCAAGGTACGTCCCCACCTATCTGGCAAAGCATCAGAAAAACATCCGAAAATATCACTTCCTGGCTGGGTATATTGCATGCCTGGGTAATTGTTGATGTCCTCTGAAAGCTTGATTCCGGCATGAACCTTAAGCCAATTCTCATCAAACTTAAATGCATAACTGTCAGAGCCGCGCAATTTTTCATAGCACAACTCCCCTACCAGCTCCGCCTTGCCGAGCCAGTTAAAATCAGCGAAAACAAACAGTCGTTCCATCCCTACTCCTTTTTAGATGCTCGTTGACGATTCTTCAGTCCTATATCCTGCAATGCCCTTCCGAGTTTGTCATCCTTTGCCAGGAGCAAGATGTCATCATCCAGCTGAAGAGCATAGAGTACACGAAGGTAAATTCCGATGGAAACCGTTGGTAATCCCTTTTCTACCTTGCAAAGTGTAACTTCCGAGCATGTTGCCCTTTCTGCAACTTGCGCCATGCTCAGGTTGCGCCGTAATCTGGCAAGCTTAATCTGCTCACCCACGATTTCCATCTTTTGAATCAACTTCCTTGGAAGTTTGTTTGCCATTGTATTCTTTGTCATAGCTTTAATCTTAATTATGATATGCAAAAATACATAATTTACTTTATTATAAGATGGGTTATCAAGTTTTTTTAAGAATAATTAGATGTATTAAATTAAACGGACTGAAGTTTCGCATGTGGTTCAAGTATGGGCTGAAGGCCCAAAAGCTCCTAGCCCAGGGCGTGTGGAGCTTACATGCGAAACTTGAATTATTTAGTTTATATAACTTGCCGCCAAAGTTACGCTTTTTTCTCGAAACCATCAAGAAAACCACAAGAAATCTGCAAGTTATCAGCAAATTACCACGAAATTAACCGTAAACTATAAACTATTAACTGTAAACTATAAACTGCTATTCCCAGGCGGTCCCATCCCGCAAAATATGGCGATGGCTTTGAAGCAGCATTAGGTCTCCCCCGCAACAGCCATGCGGTCCCATCCCGCAAAATATGGCGAGACCTTTGATGGTCCGCCAACCTTAGAGCGTAGCGGTTCCGAGCGACGAGGAGGAGCGGTTTCCTCCCTCTTCCCTGAGGGTGAGAGGGTCGGGGTGAGAGGTGGAGCCTTCCTTAAGGGTAAGGAAGGACGGGTAGGTTTTCGAAAAAAGGTAAGGAGGGACGGGGTGATTTTCGAAAAAACTTATTGCCCTTACGCATATTTGTGCAAATTACACTTATAATCATGTGTTTTATGATGTGTGTGCGTAAACAGATTGCATAAACGTGCAAACGTTTGCACAAATAAATAGAACCTTTTTGAAATATTTTCTTGTGTACTATAGAAATTCCTCTTATATTTGCAGTCGTAAACAGATACCAACTAGCAAAAGAAGGCAAAGTTTAATATAAACGAAACCAATATATAAAAGTAAAGATATGATGAAGCAAACATTCATTAAATCAGCTATGTTGCTGCTGCTAATCCTTTCAACGGCAACGACGCGAGCGCAGGAGGTCGCTCTGAAGACCAACTTACTGGGATGGGCTTCTACATCTGCCAACGCTGGCATAGAAATCGGCACGGGCAAGAAAACAACCTTCCAACTCTTCGGAACCCTGAACCCCTGGAAGTTCTCGGGCGACAAGAAGATGAGATTCTGGAATGTTATGCCAGAATACAGATGGTACACCTGCCAGAAGTTTGGAGGCCATTTCTTCGGTATCCATGCCTTAGGCGGTGAATACAACATTAAAAACATTGACATGCCCTTCGGCATCCTGCCGAAAACTCTGGAGGGCAGGCACTATGAAGGCTGGTATGTTGGTGGAGGCCTCACCTACGGCTATCAGTGGTTGCTCAATAAGCACCTCAATTTCGAAGGCTCTATCGGTGTGGGATATGCCTACAGTCCTTACAAGCTTTACGGACGATGCGAAAAATGTCTCGGCAAAGACAACCGCAACTATGTGGGCCCTACAAAAGCCGCACTATCTCTCATATACGTGTTCTAAGAATTTAACTTAACTGTTGTTTTAACTGACAATATAAACACGTAATAACTAGACAGAATACAAAAATATTTAGGGAAATCATAATATGGATAAAATGAAGCTTTATGCGGTCATTTCGCCCCTCTGCATACTCTTTTCTCAGGGCATCATGCCTGCTCAGGCTCAACAGCTGGCAGGGGGCAAGATTCAGGTAGACAGCGTCTTGGCACGCAAGAACGGCAACCGGATGGATGTTGCCTTCCGTATGAACCTGAACGATTTGAAGATGAAATCAGAGCAGCAGATTGTTTTCACACCGGTAATGGTAGGAACTGATTCTATCGCTCTCAACCCTGTCATCATCCAGGGTAGAAACCAGGCTGTAAGATACCGCCGACTTGCTGACAGCAAGAAGAATCCGGAGGCACAGGTTCTTACCCGCAAGAACAAGACCAGTCAGCAGGTTTACTTCGCCCAGTCTGTTCCTTATCAGAAATGGATGAAGAAGTTCAAACTCTCGGTGAAAGAAGATCTCTGCGGATGCGGCAACCTGATAGAACAGGACAATACGCCGATTGCGGATATCGACCGTACACCGAAGATTACGAAGGACTTCTTCGTGCAGCCGAAGGCGGAAGCCAAGAAGGTGAGAGCCGAAAAGGGTGAAGCTTATCTCAGCTTCAAGCTCAACAAGAGTAATATTCTTGCCAACTTCCGTGAGAATGCTACTGAGCTGAAGAAGATTACTTCCACCATCGACCTGGTGAAGAACGATAAGAACGTTGAAATAACAGATATTGATATCCACGGTTTTGCTTCGCCTGATGGTTCGTATGCCAACAACAAGCGCCTTGCCAACGAGCGTGCAGCTGCTCTCCGCAACTATGTGAGCAGCCTCTACACCTTAAACAGCAAGCTCTTTACCTATCAGGCTACACCGGAAGACTGGGAAGGATTCAAGAAGAAGATCCAGGCTAGTCATCTGGCTGATAAGGAAGCAATTCTCGAGATAGCTAACTCCTCGCTGGCTCCCGACGATAAGGACCTGAAGATCAGAAAGCTCCATCCGGCAAGTTACCGCTATATCCTGGATAATATCTATCCTCGTCTCCGTCATAGCGACTATACGGTAACCTACACGGTTCGTCCGTTCAGCATCGAAGAGGCCAAGGAGATATTGAAGACGAAGCCACAGCAGCTTTCTCTGCAGGAGATGTTCCTGGTGGCACAGACTTACGAGCCGGGTTCGCCAGAGTTTAACGAGGTATTCGACATCGCCGTCCGCCTCTTCCCAGAAGATGAGACAGCGAATCTCAATGCCGCCTGCACCGATTTGCAGAAAGGCGATCTCGTTTCTGCCGAAAAGCATCTTGCCAAGGCAGGCAACTCGAAAGAGGCAGAGCGCGTAAGAGATGTCTTCAAACAGATAAAGGAACTGGAATAACAGAAAATTAGAGAATAACGATTATAAACAAGCTTAACTTTCAAAGATTATGAAGATTAAACATTTATTTGGCTTGGCTGTCATCGCAGCTATGACAGCAAGCTGTTCAAGCAATGAGGATCTGGGAAATCCAGGTTCAGGTACTAACGAAGCAGGTGTTGGTTATGCAACTTTCACCATTAACTTGCCTTCGGTAGGGGGAACTCGTGCAGCTGATGCTGGTGGTGCTGAAATGGATGAAGGCACAGCAAAAGAGTATGCTGTAAAAAGCGCAACTGCCCTTATCTTCCAGAAGTATGGTTCAGATGAAGGCTCTTACAAGTTTGTTGAGAGTGTAACTTTACCTATAGATGGATGGACAGACGATCCCGAAGATGGTATCACAACTACTTCTAAAAAGCTGACAGCAAAGCTTACCAATGTGGATACCAAGAATACATATGCTGTTTTGGTTTTGCTTAACAACAAGACTGCAAGTGGTGTAAAGATAACTTTGCCTTCTGTAGGACAAAGCTATAATGAGTGGAACAACAACGCTCAGCTTCCAACAGTAACAGACTTGGCTGCAGAAAACGACTTCTATATGGCTAATGCTCCTTTGAAAGTAGATGCCTCACCAACAACTTTGGTTACTATTGATAAAGATAATATTTATCCTACTAAGGAAAAAGCAGAGGCAGGAACTAGTGCTGCAACAGTTTATGTAGAACGTGGTGTAGCAAAAATGTCTGTTACTGCTCCTGGAACAAAAAAAGTTACAGACAAGGCAACAAATACTGAAACAAATAGTACAGTAGAATTCAGCAATTGGGCTTTGGATATCACAAACAAGAAGACATATGCAGTTCATAACATTGATGGTTTGAGCACAGATTTCTCTGCTATTTGGACAACTGCCCGCTTCACTGGTACTAACAACCGAGTTTATTGGGGTAAGGATCCTAACTACGATAAGACTGTGCTCAAGGATGCAGATGATGCTAGTGATACCGAAAGAGACAAAGAATTCAATTTCATCAAAACCACAAGTGATATCAATCTTGACTTTGGCAAGTCTACATATTGCTTAGAGAATACTTTCAACTTGGATAACATGTATCAGGGTCAGACAACCCGCGTTATCTTCAAGGCAACATATACTCCTAAGGATAATGCTGGCAATAGCCTTGCAGATGCAGGTGGAACTTTCTACACCATCGGCAATATGACAACTATCCTGAAAGAAGCAGACTTGAAGACTGCTGTAGACGCAGCTGCAACTTCAGTTCTCCCAGGTTGTACAGTTGACTATACAAGACTCACAACGGAGGGAGGCTCACATGTGATTACCTTGGCAGATATTAAGGATGCTACTGGTGCAGTTCTTGTTGCCACCGGTAAAGATTATAGTGGTAAGACTGGTGACGAAATCGTTGCCGCCATCAATGCTAAACTTGGTTTGAAAGCAGGACGTTCTGAAGAGATGGTTGGTATCAATACATATCTAAATGGCGTTACATACTATATCGCTCGTGTTAGGCACTTCGATGATGACAAGACTCCTTGGTCTTCTGGTGAAGCTTATAATGCAGAAAATGGCAAGTATCTTGGCCGTTATGGTATGCTCCGCAACAACTCGTATGTATTAGAGGTTGGCAAAGTTTTTGGGCCTGGTTACCCTGGTGTACCTCCAGTAGATCCTACTCTGCCTGATGATGAGAACGAGAAGTATCTTAGCGTCAGCGTAAAGATCCTTTCTTGGGCTAAGCGTTCACACACAGTCGATTTGTAATCCATTTCACATTATTATATATAGCTCAGCCGCTCTAGCGCTAAGGAGCGGCTGGCTATATCGGAAGAATATAATCAATTTATACACTTTTACTTTTTCATAAAACAGATAAGCATCATGGCAAACAAGAAGTTTAACAGTTGGATCAAGAATATATGCATGGGATGGGGATTCATCATGGCGGGCAGTATGCTCAGCAGCTGCAACGACTTGATGCACGACGACCTGCCTCCTTGTGACATGGGTGTTGACTTGCAGTTCAAGTACGACTACAACGTGCAGCGTGCCGACATGTTCAAAGATCATGTGGGCGGACTCAGCGTATTCGTATACGACGAGCAGGGCAACTTCATTGCTCGCCATGATGCCTATAACGATGCGACATCACAGCCGCTCAAGGACCCTAACTATGCCATGCGAATCAATCTGGAACCGGGCAAATACCGATTCGCAACCTTCGCTTTCCAAAAGAAATACGAAGATGCACTCGCTCAGCCAGGTGCCAAATTCCAGATAGCTCTGCCACAGCAGGGTGACAACATCACCACCCTCCATGCACGACTCGACCGCGAACAGGGCAAGGTGAACAACCAGAGCCAACCGCTCGATACACTCTGGCAAGGACTCAGCAACGAACTGGTTGAAGTGAAAGACCTGCAGGTTACACGCCATACCATCGGTCTGGTTCGTGATACCAAGCAGCTCACCATCAGCCTGCATCAGACCGACGAGCCTGCCAACATCAATGCCGATGACTTCAGTTATCAGATAACCAATGCCAACGGCGATATCAGTTACGACAACTCTCTCCTCCCCGACGAGGAGTTGACATATACCCCATACTACACCTGGACCACTGAGCTTAAGGATACCGAGGGCAATGTAAAGGAGCGCACCGCTCATGCCGCCCTCATGTTCTCCCGGCTCATCTGGCATCCGGCAAAAGAAAGCGATAAGAACGCCATCCTCAGTATCACAAACAAGACTACTGGCGAAGAGGTGGCACGCATCAATCTTGCTGACTGTCTGGCTCAAGGTCGTGGCGCCTTCGAAGCCCGCCAATATTCAGCACAGGAATTCCTGGACCGTGAGTACGACTATAAGCTCGACTTCTTCCTCCAGGGCAACCAGTGGAAGTATGTGCAGCTCAGCATTTCCATTCTGGATTGGAGCAAGCGCATCCAGCGTGTCGATTTCTAATCGTTTCAGGTGTCAGAGCCCCTTCCGGGCATTTAGCTCATAAGAGTATTTGACTTTAAAAATTAGGAACAATGAAAATACGAGATTTCATTTTAAGTTTAGTTAGTTGGTTTATATTGTTGGTTACAGTAAGTTGCTCTGACGAACTTGGAGGCGAGCGCGCTCCCATTTCGTCAGAAAGCAACTTGCATGTACTCGTGCCAACCGTGCTCAGCACTCGCGGCACCCGTACCGACGATGCTTCCGGCCTTCCTACCTATAATGCTACGGTAGATGAATGCCAAATCAACGACCTGACCCTCTATGCTTTCCCTACAGGAAATGAAGGAGGTAAGCTCCTGGTAGAGACGCTCCCTGCTCCACTGGCTACGATGATGGCAGAGCCGAATGTAGCTAACTATCAGCTCAATATCGAGCCGGGCACTTACCATATCTATGTGGTTGCCAACATGAACAAGGTGTTGAGCGGTAAGAATATCCAAACAGAAAATGATCTCAAAAAAATAGTACTGGGTTATGGCGTTGGAACAGAACCGGGAATGCCGGTTTCTACAAACATCCCGATGATTTATGAGCCAAAGAAGGATGCCACAGGCAAGCTCGCTGAAACCGTGATTGCAGCAGCGGGTGATAAATATACAGAGGTGGCAGCTAACCTGAAGTTTACATGCGTAAAGGTTAAGCTCAACCTCATCTTCGATCCTACTGCTGAAGGTTCTGCATTCAATGGTAATAGCTATATCATCAAGGATATTCTGGCTCAAAAGCTTTCTCCTAGCACCACGCTGAGTTGGGATGGAGCATTTAGCAAGCCAGCCTCTAGTGTTAGTCAAGATTATGCCAATGGTTTTGAAAATGAAGTTTATGCTACTTCTTCTGAGGCAAGCAATAAGGGTGGTTATTATAAGGCAGAAGACTGGACAGAGGATGCAACCAATGCCAATGTGAATAATAAGGACATCATCACCCTTGTTCAGGGTGCTACTCCTACACCTGCTCCACAGAATGCCGCCGATAAGTGGCTTTTTCAAGGTACTTACTATCTGCCAGAGCGTTATATCGCCGAAGCCTCTCAGCAGTCTACCCTCAAAGTTAATGGCTCTGTGAATGGTAACATTGAGAACAACTATAAGATTAAGCTGGGACATCGTCAGGATGAGAGCCCAACTTCCACCGAAGTTCCAACTTTCCCTCGTGGCACCTATTATGAGATTATCGGCAAAATCAAGAGTCTGGGAAACATGACTCTCGACTGTAATGTGAGCGTAGAGGACTGGACTCCTGTAAAGATAGATGCCGACTTCAACCATACTACTTTGCGGGTAAGCAAGACGAAGGCTAATGTGACTAGTTTGACAAATGATTATATCACATATAATTCGAATGCTACCACAGTAGGGTTTGGATGCGATACTAAAATAAACTCAAAAGACATCATCATTGGCACCAAACGTGGTAAAGACGCTAATGGCAATGACAGTATCGAGTTTCGCGTGAATCCAAATATCCCAATCAAAGATTATGCAGAAGAACAGCGAAAAGGCACTGCAAAGTTTTGGATCAAGGCAAATAATCTCAAGAAATATATAGATGTAAATTATGATGTTACACCTTATCTGGATGTTACAAAAGAACTGGTCATCTATTATAATAAAGATGATGAATCTCAGAATATCAGAACGGTGAAATGGGATACTAATCTCGGGGGTATTGTGCTGCATAGAATTACAAATACAAAAGGTAACTCTACCATCAATATGAGTTTAGCTTCATCGGATGCCGCTACAGGAACATTCATGGTTAAAGCTACGAAAGATCCTGTAACAACCACCATTCATGAATTCACGGTAATGTCAAAAGACGGCTCTAAGTCTCAGGATGTTCGTGTAAAAGTTAGTCCTCCTATCGGTGACTATCGTATCTGTTTCAGAGCGATTAATGACCGAAGTATATATGATAGTAATAAAAATGATGATAGTAGAAAAGAAGTTGATTTCATGGCTATAAAGGAAGAAGGCGGCACCAACAACTGGTACGACGGTTGGGATAATAATGGAGGTGCAGATAGTCCAAAGGAAGACAACCATCGCATCTATGTGTATACCCAGATTGGTGAGACTAAAATCGAAAGTGGTAATTTACCAAATAAAGGAAAATGGATATATACTGATGGTGATACAGACAAAGCCAACTGGCCTGGTGAAACCATGACAGCCGACAAAACTAACACAGGCTGGTATTATAAAGACTTCAAAGTAGATATGGTGCAAAAAAGGAAAATGGATACTCAAGAAGATAGAAAGATAAAGCCAGGTGAAACTTTGATTATGTTCAACAATAATAAAGATACAGGGGCTGGCTATACTTTACACCGCTGTCCTCACCATCGAGAGCCTGGTATTCCTCTCTTCGATTATGAAGATCATGAAGGCTGGATTGTCTATGATCCAACTTCAGATCCCGAATACCATATATTTGATGACATGCCTGAAATTGTGAACTTGAATATAACCATATACACGGAAAAGAAAACAATGGGCTGGTATAGAGAATATGGTATTGCTGGAAGTAGTAAAACTGATCAATTCAAGATTAAGGATGAAATTACTGATGCAAATGTAGACCACGGTAACTCTTGGAAACGCGAAAAAAAGGGTAATTGGTGGAAAACAGTCATCACGCTGAAAGCCATCAAAGGAGAGCATAATAAAGATATCAAAATCAAACAACAAGATGGTGATGTGCTTACGCTCTTCAATGGCAATAGTTTCACGGACGATACCGGCTATTACCAAAATGGGAAATGGTATCAAGGTAAGCCTGATGACGTAACAGAATAAATAATATAGAAAAAATGAAGAAGATAAAGCATTTAATGATATGGATTGGATTGCTCCTAAGCCTTGTTTCCTGCAAGGATACGATGGAGGCTATCGGACTCGGCGGGGATGAAATCCCTGCCGAGGGGGTAGTCTTGAACATTAATTTGCCCAATTTTTCTGAAAAGCAACTGGGCACGAGAGCTGATGCTACGGAAACAGAATCAATCAACAAGCTCACTTTGCTTTATTACGACAGTAGCAGCAAGTATCTGAGCAAAGAAGATTGCACCAATCAATTAACAGAGACCAACAAGCTAAGCAATGGCAGCTATAACATCAAAGTAAACACTCCGAAAGAAGCAAGCTACATACAAGTAGTTGCCAATGCAGATGTTTCAGACGAAAAGGCAAGCGACTTACAGGATATCGGTAAAGCAGCAGAGCGCATTCCAAGCCTTACTGAGCCAGTTTGTTGGGGTAGCATCAAGGTTACCGATTTGCTAACTCCTGAGACTGCCAAGATTTCTCTTCTGCGCTCTAATGCCAAGATTACCCTCAAAGTTGCCGAAGGCATTAAGGGTATCTTTCCTGAAGAAAGCGCAGGACTTATCATCAATAATACAGCTAAGAAAACAGCTATCGCTCCAAAAGACTATAAAGAGCCAACAGATGAAGGGTTGGCAACAACTACAGAATTCAGTAGCACAAATGTTGGCGATGGCTTAAGCAGAGTTGTTGCTGTAAACGAGACTTCAGTAGGTGTAGCTAACGTTATCATCATGGCTAAATACAAGGGTAAAGAAGGTTACAAAGTAGGTTACTATAAAGTTGGCCTTTATAATGCTGACAAGAGTTCCCAGTATGCCCTCTTGCGAAACCATAACTATACCATCACCGTAACCAAGGTGAATGATTATGGTTTTAAGACTTTGGACGAAGCCATCAAGGCTAAACCGGAAAACAGAATAGAAGCAGAAATCGTTGATGACAATCCTGCCATCACCAGGATGATCGCCTGCAAGGATTATGAACTTGGCGTATGTGATGATCAATCAGTAAACGCGACAGCTGCTATAGCAACTGAAGATGTAAAAGCAACAATCACTTTAGTCACCACACTCTCTTCTGCAACAAGTGCTGACGGCAAGCTATATGGAATAGAAATCAATTCTGAAGATAGCTGGATTAAGAGTAATCCACAGACATCAGAATCAGAAATTCCAGAAACAAAAACGTCTTCTTCTGGAAAGAAATATGTTCTGACGTTTACGCTGGCTCAAAACATTCATGAAACCCCAAGAACAGGAACGGTTACGATATCTTCTGGTGATCTCAAGCTTGATGTGAAGATAACTCAGGCGGGCTTCGATTTCATGAGAGACGACCCTAAGCGTAAAGTTATCATGTATAAAGATAACAATGTGTCTCAAGAGGACTATTTTGCCTGGTTGGATAAGGTTAATGGTATCAATCCAGAACAAATGCAAGGCGTATTAAGAAACAACGGTCTTCATTTTACTGTAGGTAAAAATGCCTACAGTTATAAGATACCTAAGCAGGATAAGGATAAACTGACAGTGGATAATCGGACAGGGGATGTTCTGACAGATGACAAAGGCCATTTCACTGTTAGCGCTGACGGAGATTACTGGAAAGTGACGTTGAAAGATGATCGCGATAATAATTATGATCTTTGGAAAGGCACCTTTACGATAACAAATGCAGCTGGTATCAACATCACCTACACTATTTATCATACAGGTATCTTCCATGAGATAACAGATTATATGGCAAACAAATACGAATTAACAGAGGGTGGTGATGACAAACTTAAGGTAACAGGTATGTTCTATTATGGTGTAGTGAAGGTAAAGGGAAAAGCCCATACCTACATTATGCTCGACCGAAACCTGGGTGCTACCGACAATAGTCCTTATGTACCAGACATCAATGAGTTCAAAAACAACAAAGGTGCCATCGGTGGATACTTCAAGATTTCTGAAAATAAGACTTCTCCAGATGCTACGAAGGGAAACCTGTCCCCAGAACTGTCACCTGAAGGCTTCGAAATACCAGATAGATTTGTCTTTGAGGACTTGATTGCGAATGATACGCTTAAAACAGAGGTACGCCATACTGCTCTTGGAGAATCGTACTATTGTACATTTATGAATACAACAAGCTCTGAGTTGAAAACCATCTATCTGCCATACGGAGGATATCTGGAAGGTATTAGCCACAAGAATCCTGTACATGTGATTCTATGGACTAAATCACTTCTCTCAGGAACCCAAGGCTTCGGTGAAGATAGTCCTGAGTTTGGTTACTGGTATAACTATTTCGACGTGTACAACGAAAAGAAGGGTATTTCCAACATACGCTTCGTGAGTGGTAGTAATGGAAATAACACCGGTCGCTACAAGGCGATGCCATTACGATTGATCAGTAAGACAGTATTATAGAATCTTACACTTTAATATAAACCAGAGAATCCACAGCAGGCACTCAAGCCAGCTGTGGATTTCTTGATTCTTAGCTTCACTCAAATCTGCACTAGTGTCCCGTTTAGTCTGGACGATTATTATATAAGTTATTAATATCCAATAACTTATGCTCTAGAAATTGTGTATTCGATTTGATTTTGTACCTTTGCACTCATATGGCATCCTATCCTATTTAACCCGATGATTTCTAAACGGGACAGCAGTGATTATCTTCTCTTCCCACGAATCTTGCCTTCTTGATAGCTCTATCAAAGCCCTTGTTAGCCTATGTATATTGTAATCTCAAAATTTAATTTCTAAATCAATCTGTGTTTTTCAAGGTATAAAAAGATTAGACTGCATCTTCATCATGATTAAAGTTCTCATAGAACTTCATTCGTTTCTTTTCTAATTCCGCAATTTCTTGATACATGAACTTACATGTAAAATCATAAATCGGCATTGCAGCACTATGCTCGTCTGCTTTCTTAAATTTCAACTTTTGGCTATAATAGTTCACAAGATGCTCATCAGGGTCACAATCAGCAGCAAATAAGAAAAGATATTCACAACCAACAATCTTTCTCAACTCAAAAATCAAAGGAACGATAAAATGCCAAAAGACGATTGCGCCCAGACTTTGGTCAAGATTATATTTATCCCAAACTTCACGACAATCATCATTGGCACAGAAATGCACAATCTCCACACCAGCAAAGGTTTTGCCCACATTCTTGATGTTTTTGTCGAAAATAGAATTGATTTCCTGAGAATCTGTTGTAGTATGAAGGATACGAGCCACTTCATCTTTCTTCAATCCTTTTTTTGCCCTAACAGATTCCAAAATGGCTTTCAATCCATCCCTATCTTCTTCTGGCACGTTTCCCCCATTCAGCTTTTCAGACAAAGTAGAACAAAGTTCCTTGAGCCTAGTCAATTTTTCTCCTTCTATGAATTCATCAAACAACAATCCACACTTCAAAGAAAAGAAGAACAACACATTAGCATCGCTATCTTTCACCACATAATAGGCAACAACACCAGACTCATCTTCTTGATAGGCCTCATTCAGCAAAGCATCCGCAACATTGTTGTTTCGAGTGCTATAGAAAGAATCGATCAATCGCAAATTCTCTTCATTAGAAGCCAGCCGTTCACAACGAAGAGAATGTATCAAAGCCATTTGTTCCTCAGTTATTCTCATGGTTTATGCAGTATAAAGATTTAATTGACGCAAAACTGCTCGTCTTTCACGAACCCTGTTGGCATCAACCATAATGTCTTCTGTTTTCATCTCTACCTCACATGAATCCTGTTCCTCATAGCCTTCTCTTGCGTGTTTCCAAGAAAACTCTCCATGCGTTAAAGTACTCAAACTCCAAGACTTCTGTGGAGCATAAGTTTTAAACACCATATCAAACACTGGCTCATATTGTACAACCTGCTCTTTATCCATCAATTCTGGGAGAGAATCATTTTTATAATGCTGGCGAATCTGAACCATGACAGGACCATATTTCCAAGCCTCAAATTGTGCATCAAACATAGGCTCGCCCTTTTGAATCAAGCACTCACGCTGCGTGAAATAAAGTAGCTTATGCAACTTCATTTCATCAATACGAACGCCAAAATCATCCATATAGCGCTTGTATAAATAAGAGGCAACTTGTAATATTCCCATCATAGTCATTATTCATTTTATAGTTTATTGCCGCAAAGTTACGCTTTTTTATTGAAACCGCCAAAGAAAATCAAAAGAAATCTGCGAAAATCCGTGTAATCCGTGCCTTATCTATATCCTAAGAAGCTTATGACACACCCTCACAAAACGGGTGAATGAGAGCAAGAAAACGAATGAATGAGAGTAAGAAGAGGGGTAAACCAAGACTTTTCCCGAGATTAACCCATTATTAATACAGCAAGAAGGAAGAAAGGAGATAAGAGGAAGCCTGAAAAAAAATAAAAGG
>ERZ869983.412-NODE-412-length-14344-cov-7.619822_pt1 | contig 14344 bp, 18 predicted proteins | sample MGYA00521106_ERZ869983 | MGnify/ENA primary metagenome ERZ869983 (study PRJEB32232, sample SAMN07284972) | human gut metagenome | biome: human-associated habitat; material: feces | host: Homo sapiens | place: Tanzania | collected 2014-04-05 ...
AATGTAAAGTATCAGATTTCCCCATTATCCTTCTATCAGGTGAATCCGGTACAGACAGAGAAGCTGTACGGACTTGCACTTGAGTATGCAGACCTCAAAGGTGATGAAACCGTGTGGGATCTGTACTGCGGAATCGGAACGATTTCCCTCTTCCTTGCCCAGAAGGCAAAACAGGTTTACGGAGTTGAGATTGTGCCGCAGGCAATCGATGATGCCAAAGAAAATGCAAAGATTAATGCGATTGATAACGCAGAATTTTTCGTCGGGAAGGCAGAAGAAGTTCTGCCGGAATATTATGCAGAGTATGCAAGAGAACATAACGGAGAGAACGCCCATGCAGACGTGATCGTAGTGGATCCACCGAGAAAGGGATGTGACGAGACACTGTTGGAGACGATCGTGAAGATGCAGCCGGAGAAGGTTGTGTATGTAAGCTGTGACAGTGCGACATTGGCGAGAGATCTGAAGTACCTGTGTGCGAATGGGTATGAGATCAAGGTGTGCAGGGGTGTGGATCAGTTCCCACAGAGTGTGCATGTGGAGACAGTCTGTTTATTATCACGTAAATAAGCGGTTTTACAGGCTTTTATGAGTGGGGTTCAGTCTATTTGCCACCCATTTGCCACCGTAATTTTTAAAATCATCACTGAACAAAGAAAAGGGAGTGAACACGCTGAACAATTAGCGGATTCACTCCCAATATTTTTATTTATGACGTTTTTGCTTGTGTAATTTTTTCAAATAGATCAACAGAACGTTCAGCCATCTTTTCAGTATCATGCACGTAGGTCTGCAATGTGGTTTCTATGTTGGTGTGTCCTAATCGTGTCTGAACATTCTTAACATCAGCACCGGATTCAATCAACAGTGTTGCATGTGTATGCCTTAAGCTGTGATAATCAAAGGCAAGATGCATTTCATGATGTATAACCCGGCTGCAATACTTAAATGAATCAGTAGAAGTATACTGACCGCTTTCATCAATACACACCAATCTGATACGCTGTAGTGGACTTTCAACACATTTTTGAATTGGTACAACCCTGATCATGTCATTACCCTTTTCATCAGTTTCGATCTTTTTAACATGAATTGTGTAATATTCACCATACTTCATTTCATTCCTAAGTTGTTCAGCTTTTTCCTGTTTCAATGCCTGATATAGTGTTTCACCAAAAGGGACTTCACGAATGGAAGTAAAGGTTTTGGGTGCAGTAAAGTACCAAGATGAACGTTGTTCTTTCTTACCTTTCTTTTCAACAACCTTTCTTACATCTGCCCCAAAGTTACGTTTTACAATCTGCTTATTTACAGATATTTTTCTTTTATCAAAATCAATATCATCCCAAGTAAGACCAAAGGTTTCTGATATTCGTAAGCCTGTATAAAATCCAATCATTAAAGGTATGTAGTACCGGGTGTTTTGAAATCTGTCACGAATTTTGCACCATTCATCTAATGTCAGTACAATTCGTTCACGTGGTTTTCTTTCAACCTTTGGAAATTTCACATACTGCATAGGGTTTGATTGTAAATAGTGCATTGGTTCAACTGCATAATTCAGTGCTGCACTGAATACAGACAAAATACCAACTAAATGACTTTTTGAATTTCCGTTCATTTTAAGTTCAACAGCATACTCTTGTAATACTGCCGGGGTGATTGCTTTTAGACGATATACACCGAACTTTGGAATTAGATGCCCTTGAATGATTCTTAAATATCCCACTTGGGTGTTATATTTCAGGTTGGTCTTACAGTACAGATCAAACCACTGATTCAGGTAATCAGCAACCGTTATTTCTGTCGGTTCAAATACAGTCCCGGCATTATTGTATTCATTCATAGCAGCAGTCAATGCCTGTTCAGCTTCTTTCTTGGTTCTGAATCCACCTTTTTCTTTTTTCTTTCTTTTACCGTCAATTTTTCCAAGGTCAAAATAATATGACCATGTTGTACCTCTTTTTCTTACTCCACCTTGCATAAATAGCACTTCCTTTCATTGAAAATGGGTGCATTTAACAAAGGAATGTGCTATACTGATTTTGGTTTCGGAAGTATCACATATTCCTTTATTGGGTTTATGGGTTACATCTATCAAATACCGTTCCTGATTGCCGTCAGGGGCGGTTTTTGACTGTTTGACAAACTGTTCTACTTGTTATATAATAAAAACACTGGATGTGGTGTCCTTACATTGCCCAGTAAAACATTCTGTAATAGTAACCAAGTTATTTAATTCTCTTGACCGTCAGAATTAAGTGGCTTGGTTATTTTGTTGATTTGACAAATTTGAAATGCTGACATATAATATACTTAACAAGGCAGCCGGAAGGTGAATGCAACTCACCCGACCCGGCAAAATTTAATACTTAGTTATCATAGAGATAGCCGTTCCTAAACTTTTCCAGAGAGCAGGACGGCTATTTCTTATGTGTATAAGTCAAAATCGCAACGATTAGTAATGCTGTAGTAAGTATTATCTGCAATTCTTCGTATGTACTCATAATAATCACCCTTTCTGTAAGGCTCAGATCAGATGAGAGCACGTCCCCCGGCTGCACGGTTAAGTATATTATATTGTCAATGAATCACTATTTATCAGATCTATATAGAGGATTTGTAAACAAATCATGGATATAAGATTTTACTTTATCACTCCCCTCTGCCGTCAATAAACAGTATTGTTGAAAAGAGTTATATTCGTTTTCACCGTAAAGTGAAATGAAAAGTTTTTCAAACTCTTCTGATTCTGAAATTTCTTTTTTCAGTTTATCCAAATCGGTAACTGAATCTAAGTATTCTAAATAACTAACACCAAGTAAATCTTCAATAGTAATTTTGAAAAGTTCGCACAGCTTACAAATTATGGAAATATCCGGTGCATTTGCACCACGTTCCCAACTTGAAACAGTTGTCAAACTTTTTACACCAACCGCTTTGGCTAACTCTTGCTGTGATAAATTTAAATTTTTTCTATATTTTTGAATGTTTTTTGCAAGAGATTCTCTTACATTATCCAATGTTTTCACCACCTTTCATTTATCATCTAAACATTATCATAGAAATTACGGAAATTCAATAGTTAAATTCAAAAACTAAAAACAAACATACGGAAATACTGTAATAATATATTGACAATACGGAAAAACAGTAGTAATATCTTTGCATACGGAAAAACCGTACAAAGGAAAGGGGTGATATACATAATGTTAAACAAAAGAATAAAAAGCTATATGGAAGAAAGAGGTATTAAGCAATCTTTTCTAAAAGAACCTTTAGGAATGACAGCAAGTACACTGAACTCATTACTAAATGGGAACAGAAAATTATCAGCAGAAGAATATTTTAAAATATGTGATGCGTTAGATGTTCCACTTGAATATTTCAGAAAAGAGAGTGATTAAATGAGATACCGGATTGAATATGCTGATGGTAAATGTTGCAGCTTTGCCAACAGCAGCAGAGATTTAATTGATTGGTTGAAACTTCTGAAAGACGAAACAATCAGTGACATCAGAAAGATTTATAAAAGTGGTGCTACTGATTCAGTCAAAGAAAAATATCAGAAGTATATCAATATTTAGAGGTGTTGCAGCACCATGAAAATTTTTAGATGTAACCAAAACCAAAGGGATGTATTTTATAAAAATAAATCATGGAAGGTGGTGAGATAAGAAAATGAATACTTTGTACAAAGGGTACATAAAGACAAAAGGCAAGAAAGCAATCGAAGCATTCAAAGACCGAACAAAATACCGCACTTATGACGAAGTGAAGAATCTTGAAGGGTTCGGTGGTGTTCTTGCTGATGATACCATCCTGATAGATATTGACGATGCTGAACAGTCTGAAATTTTAATGAACATTGTGGAAGAATATCAGCTTGATTGCCGTGTGTATTGTACAAGCCGGGGCAGACATTTTTTATTTAAGAATCACAGTATTACAAGGAACAGGACACACGTACCGCTTGCGGTTGGTCTGACAGCAGATATAAAACTTGGTACACGTTCATCATACGAAGTGATCAAAATTGACGGTGAAGAACGTTTTATTGAGTGGGATATTGAAGAAGGTGGAACATATCAGGAAGTTCCAAAGTGGCTGTTTCCGATTCGTACAGCGGTTGACTTTCTTGATATGGATGCAGGTGACGGACGTAATCAGGCACTATTCAATTATATCCTGACACTTACATCAAATGATTTTAGTGTTGATGATACAAGAGAATGTATCAGGATTCTGAACAGATTTGTTCTGAAAGAACCGTTATCTGATGATGAACTGGAAGTGATTCTTAGAGATGAAGCATTTCAAAAACCTGTATTCTTTTGTGATAAGACATTCCTGTTTGACCGTTTTGCAACATGGCTTAAGAATACCTATCATGTAGTAAAGATAAATAATCAGTTACATATCTACCAAAATGGCATATATGTAGAAGGTGAAAATTTAGGCACTGTCATAAGGGAGAATATACCTAATATAAAGAAAAACCAAAAAGCGGAAGTGCTTGACTGTTTGAGAGATATTACAGAGTGTAAAACACAGGCAGATGCACGTTATATAGCGTTCAGGAACGGTGTGTTGGATATTGTGACCGGACAGATGCAGCCATTCAGCCCTGATTTGGTTATTACCAATCAAATACCTTGGGACTACAACCCGGAAGCATACAGTGAACTTGCTGATGATACACTGAACAAATTAGCTTGCGGTGATCAACCAATTAGGGCATTACTGGAAGAATGTATTGGCTATTGCTTTTACAGGGCAAATGATTATAAAAAATCGTTTATGCTAACAGGAAAAGGAAACAACGGTAAAAGTACATTCCTTGATTGTGTGAAAGCAATTCTTGGTGATGGGAATATATCAGCCCTTGACCTTAAGGAATTAGGGGACAGGTTCAGCACATCAATGATGTTCGGAAAACTGGCAAATATCGGTGATGATATTGGTGATGACTTCCTGCAAGGTTCACAGGTAGCAACATTCAAGAAAGTTGTTTCAGGTAACAGAATCAAAGCAGAAAGAAAAGGGCAAGACCCTTTTGAGTTTAACCCTTATGTGAAGCTGCTGTTTTCAGCAAATGACATACCAAGAATGAAAGATAAGACCGGGGCAGTATTAAACAGGCTTGTAATCATTCCATTTAATGCAAGGTTCACCAAGTATTTACCAAGTGGTGAGATTGACCCGGACTACAACCCTAAAATCAGATATGAACTTGTTGAACAAAGTTCAGTTGAATATCTGATCAGGGTAGGTGTAGAAGGACTGAAAAGAATCATTGAAAATCAAGGATTTTCAAGATCAGATGCAACCGAACAAATGGCAGAAGAATATGATTTGATGAATAATCCTATAAAAGGATTTTTTGCAGAACAGGAAGAAGGGTATATTTTCAGGGAAACAGTTCAGGACATATTTACAAAATATCAACTGTATTGCAGTGATTGCGGTATTAAACCGGAAACAAAGATTTCTTTTGGTAAAACTGTAGCTGAAATGTTTCAGGTTGAAAGTAAGAATACAAGAGTAAACGGTAAACAGGTAAGATTTTATAAACAAATATAGCTTTAATAGCTGTTGTAGCTTTATATGTAGCTGATAAAACATTGTAAATTCAATTATTTTTAGAATCAGCTACAGAAGCTACAAAAAACAATAACTTCTTTATAATTACTAATTATTATAGGTTAAATTGCTATGTATATATTATATATTTAGAAAAATATAAAGAATATGGAAAATCTGTAGCTTTGTAGCCGGAAGAAAAACAGAGGTGAAAGATATGAGTAAAGTCTTAGATTACATGATAAGAAAATATAAAATTGAATGGACAATCAACATTGAAGATATTGACAAATGTGTGTGCTTTATACATGAACCGAATGATAACTGCATCCGGGTAAATATGTTTTTAAATTCATTTGATCAGATAGAGCCAATGAAAGAAAAGGCTTTACATCATATTAAGACAGGAAAAATGTGTGAAGGGAGAATACAGATATAATTATGAATCACTATGAAGCACTTGTAAAACATCCATACGTTGAAAGACAAAATAAAATGTTTATTTTGTTGAATAATGCAGAGCCGGAAACAGTAGAAACTTTCATGATTGTATTGGATATTGCTGAAAAACTATGCACTTGCAGTGATGAAATGTATATGAAGCTACTGCCAATATTTAAAGAATTTTATTCGTTGGTAGGTGATGCAGATGCAGAAATTAAATTTATCAAAGAACAGAGAAAGGAGTTGTTGGGAATATGAAAAAATTTATAACAGATCAGAGTAGAGAAATGACAGCTGCGGTTGACATGATTGGATTTATTCAGATTGGTGATGATGGTAGGTCTATCAATACAACATCATTGAACCTGTTGCAGATCGTAGCGGAAAAACATGAAAATGCTTCTGTACTTAATTATCATGAACTTGCACGTTATGACACGGTAGACATGACAAGAAAAGTATATGATATGTTTTTGGACTGGCTGAACGCTGATACCGGGAATACAGTTTTTGTTTTTCCGATATGGGATGAAGAAATAAATGATTTCAACCCATCTTGGAATGATCAGCATAAAAGACAGATTCCAGTAGTTTAGAAAGGGCAGTAATAGGTATGACACAGACAGAAAAACTAATAAATGAGATCAAAGAAATGCTGTTTTTGTGTAATCTTGTAGACTTGAAATGTATTCATAGCATGTTGCGTGAAATGACGAAAGATAAAAGAAAATAGTTGTACAGGCTCATATAACCGCTATTTTACAGTGTTTCAATGGTAGGCGGTAACTTCTTCATTGATGTGTCAAAAGCGGTTATATGAAAAAAATAACTTACTATTTCGGGTTTTGCTTACGTGCGTGTGAAAGGGATGAACAACAATGAAATGCATAAGCGTTAAACAATTCAAAGGAAAAGTAAAACAAGATGCTGAAAAGGTAACGTTTACCGATGACACCGGAAAGCAAAATACAATCGAATTTTGTTATCAGAAAACCGGATTTGGAAAGAAGAGGTTTTTAACGTGTCCGTACTGTTCTAAGCGTGTCGAAATATTGTATCGTGCGGAATCAGGTTATAAGTGCCGGGACTGCCTTGGAATTAAGCCATATAAGGGAATTAAGAACATGACAAAGGGCGGTGCTGATGAAATAGCCTATAGAATGAAACAATACGCATATAAGCATGATATAACGTTTGAATTTCCGTTTGATTATACAGTTTTTGGAAATGATGAACGGTCAAGAAAACAGTCATTCAGGGATAAGCTGATTGTATTGCAAGGACTTGAAAATATGCGGTTTCAGGCAATCATGGGAAAAACAATATATTCTTCAAAAGTAATATCAAGCGTATGCCGGGGAAAACACCCATTGTTGAAAGCTGTATCATTATATGACCTTAAGAACTGGGTATATAACTGGAATACAGGAAAAGAAATCATATTGTATCATCCCCGGCAAATAATCAAGTGAAGGGGAAGTAAATGAACGCAAAGGAATACTTGCAACAGGTAAAGATGATAGACGTTCAGCTTGATCAGGATAAAGATAGACAATCAGAAGCAACACAGACTGATAAAGCAAAAGAACAGATTTCAAGAGAAATAGAAAAGCTGACAATGATCAAAAATCAGATTATTCATGAAATCAGGCAATTACATAATGCTGACTACAATCAAATTTTATATAAAATTTATGTGGAAAATAAAACGTTAAAAGAATCTGCTAGAGAAATGAAACGATCATATAATTATGTGTTGAATGTACATAAAAAAGCACTTGCAGCATTTGAAGAAGCCCATGAAAACCTAAGATTTTTGATATAAAATCAAACAACAAAACAAAAAACCCCACTTGATACCGTTGCAGTGGAAAAAATCAAATGGGGTTTCAAATAATTCTGTTTGACATTGATTTTAACATGAAAAAAATCAATTTTCAAGCAGAAAGGAAGAACGAGGATGAAAGATATATTATTAGGGAGTGATTTAAGAAGTAACAGGTGCAGAAAAGTATTTAAGATCATTGGTTGATCAGAATGAGTATATAACAAACATGATCAGACGTAAGGAAGAACTAATTGAGCGGTCAAAGACAATCAAAACGGTTGATACTTCTGTTGAACGTGTTCAGACCAGTCATAACACTGATCGTATTTGTGATATGAAAACAGACATTTTATGATAAGTGAGTTGATTTTCAAAACAAACGAATAGAGGTGAAAATCTTGCCAAAGGCAAAGAATAAATTAGTTGATGAAGCCTTTGCCTTGTACAGGCAAGGCTTGAAATTAAAGGATATTGCTGAAAAACTTGATGTTCCGTCAGGTACTATCAGAAGATGGAAAAGCACATATAAATGGGATGGTGAACGTTCGGAAAAAATAACGAACGTTCGGAATGGAAAAAGGGGCGGTCAAGATCATGGATATATACCAAGCATGAAGAAGCAGTAAAAGCATTTGAACAGGGAAATGAAGAATTTTTAAACAGGTGGGTGATAGAGCAAATGAACAACAGTGAACAGGTTGAACAGTTAATGAATCAGTTATATGAGATTCAACAGAAGAAACAACAGGTTGAAGATGAAGAATCAGAGATCAGAGCCACGTTGTTGGAAACTATGAAGAAAGAACAGATTGAAAAATTGGAAAATGTGAAAATCAAGATCAATTACATTGATAAGTCTTATCGGAGAACGGTGAACGGTAAACTTCTAAGAGAGTTATACCCGGATGCATTCCGGGAATGTACAAACAGATCAGAAGTACAACCACATTTGAGAGTACAGATGATGTCAGCATGAGCGGAGAATTAAAAGTTGAATATGTTGTTGGTGGTACAACTGTAAAGCATTATATGACCCAATTACAGCTTTCGGAACTACTGAAAGACACAGATGTTATTCTATTGTCTGTAAATGCCCCAACAGTTAAACGGTACAGAAGAAAGAAACGATAGATCAGCGGAATACGCAGGAAGGTGATATTATCAGCAAGAATGAACAAGCATTGAACAAATTGAAATCTTTGGTTGATTTAGACACTTATATAAAAATGTCTGTAATGCTTGCCGGGGAAACAATTTATTTTCCGGCAGCAGGTACACCAAAAGACAAGCAGGAAAGAAACAGGGCAATATGTCAGGCATATTATAGCGGTGTCAATGTTCCTGAATTGGTTGAAACATTTGGATTGTCAGAACGTCAGATTTGGAGAATCATAGGACGTAGAACGGTATGAGAGTACCGTTCTATTTTTTTTCTGTCATGTTCTAAAGAAGTGTCAGAAGATTTATAACCCACATACTGATATACTTGATATATAACGAATATATCAAAGAAAGGATGATAAACGAATGGAACTTGAAAAGTATATCAAGGTCGTAAGAGAAGCAATTAACACAGGATATTATGATGTTCAGGATGCTTTGATGAACCGGGATGAATCATTGAAACGGCTTAAGGATAAGGGGTGGAAAGATGATGAAACAGCCTATCAGCAGGAGTATCAGAAAATTATTGATACATTCAATCAGGAAATAGCTGACGCACAGGCAAAATATGAAGAAAAAGTTCAGGAAGAAAAAGACGGTTATATGAAAGAGGTAAAAGAGTTTTATGCTTCTGATGGTAGCCGGATTGATCTGAATTTTATGAATCTAATTAAAGCAGAACTTCCGTTGACTGTTGAAGAAATTACAGATGCAGTGATTCAGAATGCTGACAACCCAACAATGATACGAGTGATACACAAGTATGTATTAGAGCGTAATGCACACTTACCGGAACATAAAAGAATTAAATTAGATAATAAGTATCAGGTAGCATTTTATAAAGCAGATTCACATGGAAAAAAAGAAGAAAAGATATTTGATACATTTATCAGTCTTGCAGCTTATGCGATAAAGTACCCAAGTGAAAATTATACGATTTATTGGCAGAACTTAGATGAATATGAGGAAGATGCCATTTTGGAACTTCTTAAAGCAACGCTGATTATTGATGATCAAACACAGGAACGTATTAACGAGATCGAAGCACAGCGAATTGAAAAGAACAATGAAAAGAATAAAAATTTAGATCATGGTTTGTGGCATGGTGCACTTACATTCTCATAAATAACAGAAAGCAGGTGAAAGAATTTGTATACAGAGGAAAATTTGAAAACAGAGGTTGATGAATTACGACAAAAAATTGCATCAACAACAATTACTGATGAAGCATTCAACGAGATCGAATCAGAACTTTTAGAGTTGGAGCATAAAAGAGGTGTCGTGAGAAATCAGGTATTAGCTTTAGTTGCAGAAGCACAGGGGATGTGCAAATTAGATGCAAAGGTTAAGGGAACTGTAAACAGTTTATACAGTGAACTGAATGCCAAAAAACTGGAAGATTCAGGTGTTGATCTTACAGATGAATGTGAATTTTATAAGTATCAACAGGTACTAAACAGACAGCTTAGTTATGGGGATTTCTTAAAAGTTGAATTAAGAAAAACAACGGCTTTAATGATGCGATAAGAAGAAAGGATTTAGATAAATATGAAAAATATTAAATTTAAAGAATTAGTAACTGACAACGTTTTTGATTTTTGTGCGGTATTGAGTGCAATCGGTTCAGAAGAAATCATTGGACTGTTCGACAAAGAACAGATTGAAAAGATTCAGGAAAAATCTATTGAACTGAAAGATATCGGTGTTGTAATGGCAACAAAGATTTGTGGTGTTCTGATCAGAAATCTTGCCAAAGCAAGAAATGAAATCTATTCATTCTTTGCCGGATGTACGGAGCATGATGATGGTACAAAGGTAACAGTTGATGAACTGAAAGAAATGAAATTTACAGAATTTATTAAAATTGTTCGTGCATTCTTTGGTGCTGCTGAAATCATTGCATTTGCAAATGATGTTGCTGACGCTATGGGTGTAAGTGTAGATCAGGAACAGACTGCTGCTGAAATTCCAACAGTTTAATGATTGCCATGATACATAGTAACAGATTAAGGAAAGGGGGTGGCTAATCGTTGGATATTTTTTCGTTGGTCGGAAAAATAACGATCAATTACGCTGATGCGGTGAACAACATTGAAAAGGTTTCAAAGTCTGCAAAGGACACAGCTGAAACACTGGAAGATGTTGATAAAAAGGCAGATGGTGCAGGTGATTCAGTAGAAGATGCCGGACAAGCTGCCAAGAATGCAGACAGTGGATTTACAACATGGAAAGCCACGCTTGCGAATTTAGCATCTACAGCAATCACAAAAGTAATTTCAGGATGTACACAGTTAGCTGAAAAAATGGCAGATGTGACAAAATCAGCGGTTGGTCACTATGCTGAGTATGAACAGTTGGTTGGTGGTGTTGAAACACTATTCAAAGACAGTTCCGGTAAACTGATTGATTATGCTGAAAAGGCATATAAGACAGCCGGAATGAATTCAAATCAGTATATGGACACCGCAACGTCATTTGCTGCTTCACTGATTCAAGGTCTTGGCGGTGATACTGCAAAAGCGGTTGAACTGACCAACCTTGCTATCACTGATATGTCAGATAATGCTAACAAGATGGGTACTGACATAGGTTCGATACAGGACGCTTATCAGGGTTTTGCAAAGCAGAATTACACAATGTTGGATAACCTGAAACTTGGTTATGGTGGTACACAATCTGAAATGATCAGATTGATAAATGATTCAGGTGTACTTGGTGAAAAGATTGAAAGTTTGGATAACGTAACGTTTGACCAAATGATTGAAGCTATTCACAAGATTCAGGACAACTTAGGTATAACCGGAACAACAGCACTTGAAGCAGGTACTACAATATCAGGTTCATGGGGTTCAGTACAGGCATTGTTTGAGAATATCCTTACAAAAGTAGGTTCAAAACTTGCACCTACTGTTATGGGATTTTTACAGCAGTTGTCAGACTGGATGGAAACAATAGACTGGGATGCATTTGCAACGTCTGTCGGTGATGCCCTACAAAGGGTATTTGACTGGATTCAAAAAATTGATTTTACAACATTCTTTGAAAAAGGAATGGACGGTGTAACAGAGTTTATAGAAGGTCTTGGTGATTTTGCAACCAAAGCAATAGAAGTGATTGGTAATATACAGAGTTTCATTGATATTCTCATTACATTATCACCGATTATTTTAGGAGTTGTAACAACTCTTGGTTCACTGGCGGTTGCGTTTAAAATCGGAGAGATCATTGACAATGTGAAAACAGCACTGACCGGGTTATTTGCTGCAATGTCAGCTAATCCAATCGTTGCGGTGATTGCTATAATAGCAGGTCTTGTTGTGGCACTGGTAACCCTTTGGAATACAAACGAAGATTTCCGTAATGCAATAACAGGTATATGGGATTCTATCAAAAATGTGTGGGAATCAGTCAAAGAAGCATTTGCAAATTTTGTTGCAGCTATTGGTGAGAAAATCGAAGCAGTGAAAGAGTTCTTTGGAAATCTGAAAGATGCAGCATCAGAAAAATTTTCAGCAATGAAAGATGTTGTTTCAGATAAGTTTTCACAGATCAAGGAAACAATGGGTTCTACAATGCAAGCTGCAAAAGATACGGTTTCTGAAAAACTGCAAAATATGAAAAATGCATATTCTGAACATGGCGGTGGAATCAAGGGAATTGCAGCAGCTGCAATGGAAGGTGTAAAAGGGTATTATTCAGCCGGGTACACATTCATTGATAATCTGACAGGTGGGAAATTGTCGGCAGTAGCCAATAAATTCAAGTCGAAAATGTTAGAAGCAAAACAGGCAGTTTCAAACAAGATATCAGAAATCAAAAATTCATTTTCAAATGGTCTTGGTAATGCCTATTCGACAGTTACTAATATACTTGGAAATATCAAGAATAAATTTTCTAATATCATGGATTCAGCAAAGAACATTGTAAGTAACGCTATAAACAGAATTAAAAGTTTCTTCAATTTTTCGTGGTCATTGCCACATTTGAAATTACCACATATTTCAATCAGTGGTTCTTTCAGCCTGACACCACCAAGTGTACCGCACTTTGGTATTGAATGGTACAAGAAAGCAATGGATGATGGTATGATCATGAATCAGCCGACTATTTTCGGTTACAACGCTAAGTCAAATCAGTTTTTGGCAGGTGGTGAAGCCGGAAGTGAAACGGTTGTCGGAACACAAAGCCTTATGGATATGATCAGGGTAGCAGTAGACAGAAATAATACAGATTTGATAGATGAAGTACATGAACTTCATGTTGGAATGAATGACCTGATGAGACTTTTGTATGATAAGTTATCAAGTTTAAAGGTTGTTATGGATACTGGTGAATTGGTTGGAGTATTGGCAGATCCTTTAGATATTGAACTTGGAAGAAATTAAGCAGGGTTGAACGTGGTATATAATAATCATATAACATCTAAAAAAGCAAAGGTATACAATTCTGCACCTTTGCTTTTTTATTACCTATATGACCGTTATATAAGTTGTCAGAAGTATGTGAGCATGATAAAATACAAATATAATTATAAAGAAAGCGGAAGGTGTACAGATATGGCAGATTTGAGTACAGAAGAATATAAAAGATTTAGAGATGGAATAGAAGAACAATATAATAATCTGTTAACAGAAAGAGAACAGCAATTAAAAAATGTTGAGGAAGATAATAAAAAATCACGTGACAAAATATGTTGCAAATGGGCTGAATATAATATGTTTTGTGATGTCTATGGAATTACTTCACAGAAAACAGAGGATATTTCCAATGAAATAAAAAAGTTGATGCAAGAGTATGATAAATCGGATAATCAAACAAAAATAGATAATCTGAAAAAGGAAATCGAATGGTTGAAATCAAAAGTACAGATTTAACCGATTAGATAATACAGGATGGTGTGATCACGTGGAAGTGCAACAAGCATTGAATGAGTATGAAAAGTATTTTGGTGTGAATTATTTCTTTTATATCGGACATGAAAAGACTGATCAGGAAATAATTCAGGAAATAGAAAATTGTATCAAAACCGGGAAAGTACAGAAAGAACCAGAATATGATCAGGATAAATTATATTAGTTGGTTCAGTGGTGGCATTGCCACCGACTTGCCACCATTGCAGACATACAACACAAGGACGCACAAGGCTATAAAGTCTGAACTATTGAAAAATACTTGATTTTATAGGCTATTTAAGAACATACAAAGCTGTACAAGGATTTAAAAACAGAACACTTAACAAAGTGTGCATGTTGAGACGGTTGTTCTTTTGTCCCAACAAAAACCAGATGACACGATAGAGATCGACTTAGACCTGGACGAGCTGGA